>ERZ791773.5-NODE-5-length-256702-cov-40.781038_pt1 | contig 256702 bp, 236 predicted proteins | sample MGYA00509948_ERZ791773 | MGnify/ENA primary metagenome ERZ791773 (study PRJEB30046, sample SAMN00791987) | human gut metagenome | study: EMG produced TPA metagenomics assembly of the A metagenome-wide association study of gut microbiota in type 2... | reverse complement strand
ATGTGTATTTGGAATTTCTCATTTTGGCTTGTACTATTTATATTCTAGCACCAATGGTTTTATGTGATGCCCGGTGGAGTGATGCTAAAGATTGTAGTTATGGAGATTGCAAGAATTATACAGATGTTTTAGGAGTGTTTTCATGAGAGTACACCACTATAGATAATAGAGATGTTATTATGAACAGCTAGTCATTGACGTGATGATCAAATGAGGTCTTCCGTTAATCGGTCAATGGGTATATACTTGTATTAACCGAATCGGTCAACGGAGGTAGCTTATGAATGATAAATTTTATGCATTGCCGGAAGAAAAACAATCGCAAATATTGAATGCTGCATATAAAGTATTTGCAACGAATCAATATAAAAAGGCACCAACCTCAGAAATTGCGGCAGAAGCCGGAATTTCCAAATCACTTTTGTTTCATTATTTTCATAACAAACTGGAGCTATATCTTTTTCTATGGAAGCATGCAGCGGATTTAACAAAAAAATTTATGTGCGAATATAAGGCATATGAAACAGATGATTTTTTTGAAATGATGCGTCGAGGTCTGATGGCTAAGTGTGCAGTGATGAGGAAATACACATTTTTATCCCTGTTTTCCATTAATTCATACTTTGAAATCGAGCCGGATATTCAATCCATCATCCAACCGGATGTACAGGATGCTGCAAAAAAGACATTGGAAATGCTTCTGTCAATTTTAAATCTCGATTTAATCCGTAAGGATATAGAGTTTTCTCATATATATAAAGAAATTCTGTATGCTTCAGATGGGATGCTTAAATATTGGTACAGAACAGGGAATTATGATGTGACTGTTTTTGAGCAGGAATATCTGGAAATGATAAACCATTGGGAAATGGTTTATGGAAAGGGGAAGGAAAATGACAGAAAACAGTTATAAGACACCCTGTGGCTGCATCCATTATTTTGTAAATATAATAGATAAACAGAAAATTACGTTAGTGTTTTTGCCGGGACTTACAGCAGACCACAGGCTTTTTGAGAAGCAGACAGAATATTTTGAGAAAAAACAGAATGTGTTTGTATGGGATGCACCATCACATGCATTATCCAGACCGTTTACGAATAATTACAGTCTGTCTGATATGGCAGAATGGCTTGATGAAATCTTAGCAAAAGAAGAAATATATAATCCGATCATTATCGGTCAGTCTATGGGTGGATACCTGGCTCAAATGTATATGGAATTATATCCGGATAAGATAAAAGGCTTTATCTCCATTGATTCTGCACCGCTTCAAAAGTCTTATATGACAGCGATGGAAATATGGCTTCTTGAAAGAGCAGAGCCATTATATAAAATATATCCATGGAAAGCACTTCTTAGGGCAGGTTCAAGAGGGTGCGCAGAGACGGATTATGGTCAGAAGCTTATGCGAAAGATGATGATGTCCTATGATTCAGAGCCTAAAGAATATGCAAGGCTTGCCGGTTTTGGCTACAGAATGCTTGCTGAGGCAATTAAAGCAGATCTGCCATATCATATCAGTTGTCCGGCACTTCTTATCTGTGGCGAAAAGGATAAAGCAGGTTCAGCCAAAAGCTATAATAAGAAATGGCATCAGAGGGAAGGTTTACCACTTAAATGGATAAAAAATGCCGGTCATAATTCCAATACGGATCAGCCAGATGAAGTAAACAGGCTTATAGAAAAATTTATCAACGAGGCAGATAGGAGAGGAGTGTCTGGATGAAATTAAATATACAGTGGAAAAGAGTATTGTATGGAATTACATTAATTGTTATTGGTATAATATTGGCTGCTCTGCATTTCATTGTGGGTGGAAATGGCATCGGCAATTTCATTTCCAGTATTATTGCAGTTATATCGGTATTGGTAATATTAGCAGGAACTTATATGACATCAAGTGGAATCAAAAACTGTAAATGAAAAAGTTTAGAAAAAGAGGATATAATGATTGGTTGATGTAAGTATAACTATAAACATTTATGCGGAGGTAAATTTGTGAGAATTATTTCGTTAGTGGAAAACACCACAAAATCTGAACTTAAGGCAAAGCATGGGCTTTCGCTTTATATAGAAACAAAAAAACATAAGATTTTGTTTGATTTAGGTCCGGATAAAACATTATTTGAAAATGCAGTTAAAAGAAATATAGATATTTCAAAGGTAGATACTGTTATTATATCTCACGGTCATATAGACCACGGAGGAGCATTAAAAAGTTTTTTGGAAGTTAATTCTTCGGCAAAAATATATGTACAAAGAACTGCTTTTGAACCGCATTACAGTAAAACCTTATTCATTAAAATACCCGTTGGAATAGATGCTGCAATTAAGAGAAATAAGCAGATAGTACTGTTGGACGGTGATTACAAAATTGACGATGAATTATTACTGTTTACAGTTGATAAAACAAACAGATTTTATTCGTCTGTTAATGATGCTCTTTATGACGATAAAGGAAAAGACCAATTCAGACATGAGCAGAATTTGGTTATTTTTGAAAATCAAACAGCGCTTATTATGGGGTGTGGACATGCCGGTGTTATCAATATCATGGAAGAAGCAAAAAAATATAGCCCCGATTTGTGTGTGGGAGGTTATCATTTATTCAATCCTCTTACAAAGAAAACGGTATCGACGGAATTGTTAAAAGACATAGCAACGGAGCTTCAAAAATATAAAGATACTGAGTTTTATACCTGTCATTGTACAGGGAAAAAGGCATTTGATTATTTATCACATCAAATGAGTAATATGCACTACATATCCTGTGGTGAAAGTGTTGAAATTTAATATTTTAGAAAATTTAAATTTACACTTAGTCAGCTTGTTGATTTTTATACAATAAATGGGCAATTTCAATCGGGATAGCCCAATTTCTGAATGGATAGAAATGCAAATTGGAACATATCCCGGTAATTAATTAAATACATTAACTCTACGGAGCGTAGAAACCGCAAAAATTCACCATATTCTACGTTGCGTGGGTGTGATTGGAAATAGGATTGAAGGATAATTAAGCCAGAAAGGAGGAAAGTAAATGAATCAAATAAAAATTGGAAGATTTATAGCTGATGAGAGAAAGAGAAAAGGGTATACTCAAAAACAGCTTTCTGAAAAATTAGAAATCAGCGATAAAACAATTTCAAAATGGGAACGAGGTGTTTGAGTTATAATAGGACCAAGTTAGATGAAACCCAGTAAAATCAAGGGGTTATGCCTAATTTAGTCCTTATTTTTATACCATTTTAGCGGTAAAGATAGGGCAGCGCTGCAATATTAAACCGAAAATTCAAGTCAGCATCACAGATGTCCACAATCAGTCTGAGAGTGAATCTGTGCGCTTAGATTAGGTACAATTTTATATCAAAAACATTTAGTGAGGACTAAATTAGCACTTGAGATGGAATATTCCATCAGCTGATTTGGTCCTCTTTTTATTTGAGAGGAGTGGTCGAATGGGCAAGGTGTTAATTTGGTTCGTAATCATTATTAGTACAGTGGTTCTCTACTGTCTTATGAAAGTTAAGGCAGAGAGTGATGAACTGTATGAGGAATTAATGAGAAAGCATTTTTATGGCAGGTCTGATGATATTCCTGCATCTGACCAAACTAAGCACTTGAAAGGGTGTGGGTAATTATATGAAATTTTGCAAAACAATAATGCAGACAATACAGAAAAGGAGTGAAAGGAACATGAATAACAAGTTAGAAGTAATCGGCATTGATCATGGCTGGTCAATGATGAAAACAATCGTAAGTGCTGACGGACTTGACACTGTATATCATAAGGCAGGAGACAAGGTGGCAACCATCGTGACAAATGATAAGGGTATCGCAAGAGTTGATGACCTTCCACTTGGCAAGTATTATCTTGTTGAGACAAAGACCATTGATGGATTTGTATTAGATGATACACCGATCGAGGCAGACCTTTCCTATATCGACCAGAATACAAAGGTTGTTTTCGCAGGAATGGATGTGACAAATGAGCGTCAGAAAGTGCAGATTACTGTAACCAAGACGGATTCAGAGACTAAGGAAGCACTTGAAGGAGCAGTATTCGGTTTATTTGCGAAAGAAGATATCGTAAATAAAGATGGCAAGGTAATCGTAAAAGCTGATACACAGATTGAGAGAACAGTAACAGGCAAGGATGGAAAGGCTGCATTTACCTCTGACCTTCCGCTTGGACAGTATTATGTCAAAGAGATTGAGGCACCAAAGGGATATGTGAAGTCTGATAAGATTTTTGATGTTGATGCTTCATATCAGGGAGATAAGGTAAAGGTTATCGAGTTTGACGCAGCATTTGAAAACGCACCAATCAAGGTAGAGATTTCAAAGACTGATATCACAGGCGAGAAAGAGTTGCCTGGAGCAAAGCTTTCTGTTATTGATGCTGATGGAAAGCTTGTTGAGAGCTGGATATCTGAAGCAGGAAAGACTCATATGATTGAAAGACTTCCTGTTGGCAAGTACACACTCAGAGAGGAATCTGCACCGTATGGATATAAGGTGGCAAGTGATGTAACCTTTGAAGTAAAGGAGACAGCAGAAATCCAGAAGGTATCCATGAAGGATGAGCAGGTTGTCGGAAAGATTGTCATTGAGAAAACTGACAAAGTAACCGGAAAGCCAATCGAGGGTGTTGTATTTGAAGTAAGAGATAAGGACGGAAAGGTGCTTGATACACTCACTACTGACAAGAATGGTCATGCAGAGAGCAAGGAGCTCACTATCTGTACTTACAACGAGGATGGAACTTTTAAGGAAGATATCCATTATACAGTAGTTGAGACAAAAGCAGCTGACGGATATATCCTTGATGAAACAGCTCATGATGTAACTCTTCGATATGATGACAATGCACCGGATGTTGTTGTAGCAACTCTTAAGCTTATCAATGTACCGACAGAGCCTAAGCTTCCACAGACAGGCGACAATGCAAATCCGCTTCTTTATCTTGGAATTGGTGCACTTGCACTTATTACAGGTGTTGGAGTAGGACTTCGTGGAAGAAAGAAAAAGAATAAACAGTAACAATAAACCTTGCAGGGAATGTAAGCCAGTGACTTATGTTCCCCGCTTTTTTTGATTTGGAGGACAAACCGTGGTATGAGAAAGAATCAGATATTACAGAAAACGACAAAAAATGACACTCAGGGAACTGGGCGAGAAAAGTGGTTTTGAAAATAGAGGTGATGTAAGAATTGCCCAATACGAAAATGGTTCAAGAGTTCCAAGGACGGGAACCTTGAACAGGATTGCAAAGGCACTAGGCATTCCGCCGGAAGAATTATTCTGTGAGGACTGTAGAAAGTGTATGTTTCTCAAGAATTATTACAGAAAGAAAAGAAAATCTCATACCACTTTTGATATGGGAATCGAAGAAGACAACAGTTACAGAGAACACAAAAATCCTGATGATGAAGGGATTTTATATGACAATTTAGATTAAGGAGGAACCGTAATATGATGAATTACGAGATTTTTAAGGAAGTAGTAAAAGAAAAGTTTATGGATTATATGCCTGAGAAGTTCAAAGGAATGGAGCTTGTGGCAGAACCCGTGGAAAAGGTGAATGTGACTCTTGATGGCATCATCTTACGAGAGGAAGGCAGGAATATTTCGCCTACGATTTATATCAATGACATGTATAAGAAGTATCAGGACTGTGGTGATCTTGAGGTGTCACATCATTGACAAATGTACATCGCCATGATACGATTTGAGAAATATATATATTTTTTGTCGGAAGTGTAGAGTTTTTTGTCGGATACTTTTCTAAAATAAATAAGCTATTACATCTTTATGAAGGTGTTTCAGCATTTGGCACAAGGGGTTATCGCAGAAAGACCTATTTTTTGCAATAACTCAAGTAGAAATGAGGTGAATATCGATGATGCAGCAATTGTATAAATTGACATATGTCAAAAATGGGGGGGGAGAAGCCTACTGACCGTGAATGACGCTCAGGAGAGAATGACAAAAGGAGGACTTTATGAATATTATCAAACATAAATATGGCAAACGAACGGTATCTCTGCTGCTTGCGGTAATTTTGGTGCTATGCCCTTTGCAGGTTAGGGCGGCAGATAACAAGCCAACCATCGAAATTGGTGACTACATTCAGATGGGTACTTATGGGGGAGTGCCAATTGTGTGGCGTTGTGTAGCGAAGGATAGCAATGGGCCATTGATGCTTTCGGATAGAGTATTGTGTGATTACATGCCCTATGATGCAAAAACCAACAAAAATGCCGAAACAGGCTCGCACCGGCGCAATAGCTGGAGAGATAATTTTGGTTCTAATCACTGGAGAGACAGCAACATACGTTCTTGGCTCAATTCCAACGCTGAAGCAGGAAAAGTGAAATGGCTTTGCGGAAATCCGCCAACAGAGGATTCTGTCTATCCTAAAACGGCAGCATATGACCAAAAGGAGGGCTTCCTTCGCAGCTTTCGTTCGGATGAGCTGGGAGCGATTCGAACGGTGAAGCAGCGTTCTATCGTTTCCCATCCGGAGTATACGGCAGGTTATATCGACGCAGCCGGTGTTGATCTTCCCTATAACACCACAATTGATACGGTAGCGGATGGGTATGACAGTGCCCATTATGAATATATTTGGGATAGAGTTTTTCTGCTGGATGTTCAGCAGCTCAAAACGGTTAATGATAACCTGAACGGCTACCATATCGCAAAAAACAGAAGCGGTGTAGCATGGAACTATTGGCTGCGTACACCGATTACAACCTGTAACCATGATATGCGATTTGTGACCCCTCAAGGGAATATTTTGCGTGACGCACCCTATAAGGGATATTACGGCGTTCGTCCTGCCTTCTATCTGAATACGGAAAATTACACCGTATCATCCGGCACAGGACAGAGCGCACAGGACCCCTATGTTGTTTCCGCACCGGATGCGCCGGATGACAGCATTGGCATATCCGGCGCTGTGCGAGAGGATGTGAATGGTGACTGGAATGTGAACACGGATGAGTATCTACAGCTGGAGATGAGTACCCTCTACACTGAGGATCCTGCATATGCAAATGTAACCGTACCGGTGTATACAATCCAGAAGCCTCGCAGCGATAAGGAGAACATGGTGATTGTGTACTGCGCCGAGGGCTACACCAAAAGCCAGCAAAAGCAGTTTGTCGAGGATGTAAAAAAGCTGTGGGGGGAGGTATTGCAGATAGAGCCATATCGCAGCATGGCGGATCGCTTTAATGTCTATGCACTCTGCACGGCATCGGTGGATGGCTATGGCGGTACCAGCACATTTTTTGCTGCGACCGCCAAAGGAGGAATTTCTACTAACAAAGGGAACTGGCGCAACCATGTTTTGGAGCGCATCATAGGCCCTGCGTTTATCGAGAAGATTCATGACGCACATATTCCTAATGAAACGCATCCAAACGAAAACACGATGGATCATAATTATAGACAGTATGATTATGTGTATGAAAATATCAACCAATTCGTTGTGTTGGCGAATAGCGGTGAGTATTTCGGTGGCTCTCATGATAATAAACAATATGGTATTCACTATATTGTTGCGTCAGCGAGAAACGCATATTCTGCGTTTACCCAGCGGCATGAACTGGGACACGGTCTGTTCCATCTGGGAGATGAATATAATTATAGCACTGTTCCTGTAGATGAGTGGAATTACACTACATCACTGAATATGACTGCAACAAAAGATCCCACGAAAGTGAAGTGGAAGCAGCTGCTTGGCTTCCGCAATACCTATACCTGCCCGCATTATGACAGTTATCCTTATACCTATAATTCCAGCAGGGATTGTCTGATGCGAGAAACCTTTCAGAATGATTTTTGCGATGTGTGCAAGCTGCAGGGCATAAAGGTTATGAGTCAGCTCATTAAAAATCCCCCTGCGCTTTATGTGGCTGTTCCTGAGGTGAAAAAGTATATCGGTGATTACAGAAATCCTGCAGAAAAACCTTTTGCCTTTGAGGCAGCGAATTCCTCCGCATATGCGAGCTATCAATATGACAGGAATAGCTGTCTATTAAGCGGCGGCAGTAAAAACAACTTTGATTATAGCAAAATGAAGGGGCAGCAGGTTGAGCTGCGTACCATTATACAAAATCTTTCGGATACCCAAGCGAAGACTGTGACCCTGCGCCTGTGGGTGGAACATTCCAACGGTGACAAAGCGGTCACGACAGATGGGAAGCAGGTTTTCACTACAAAGGAGTTTGACATCCCTGTTTGGAAAGAGAAAAGCAAATTCTGGCCAAAGGGTGCATTGGATTACAAGGGCAGCGACTTTGATTCCGGCCTTGTCAACTGCTCTCTGGTTTACACGATTCCAGAGAATGCCATTCTGCAATACGGCGATACCATCGGCTTTGATATTGTAGATGGTGCGACAGGCGAGGTATTGGCTCATGATGATACGGAGAAGCAGCGCTATGTCGATGTCACCATCCAATATCAGCTGGAGGACGGCACAGATGTTCCAAACACCATGCCGACTACCTTTACTGTTCCGGTAGGCAAAAAGGTTGATTGGCAGCCGCCGCAGGAACTGCACGGCTACACTTTTGTTAAAGCGGAGGGGATGGAAAATGCTGTCCCGAACAGTGGTATGACGATTCGTTATATTTATAAAAGGTCTGAGGAACGCCCCGAGCCGCCGGTGACAAAAAATTATACGGTGCAATACAATTGGGGCTCTGTATTCCCGACAGGCGCAACGCTGCCGCTAAATAGCAGCTCCTATTCGAGTGTGCAACAGGCGAAGGCGGCTGTGGATAAGAAATATACCTCCACAACACGCATTCAGGCACAAAAGGATGGTAAAAACGGCACATGGGCTTTTTCGGGCTGGGATGCCGGCAACCTAAACGGCACAACCGTGGTATTCCGTGGAAGTTGGAGTTTTACGGAGGATACAGCGCCGATAACGCCTCCGAGCGGTACAGCAAGCTACAAGATTACCGCAACGGCAGGTATCGGTGGAACAATCTCTCCCGGTGGCACGACAACGGTATCTGCCGCAGGTCAGCTTACATATACAATCAAGGCGAACGAAGGATATTATATTGCGGACGTAAAGGTGGATGGTTCGGAAGTGACAGCAACCACAAGCTACACCTTTAGTGATGTGAATACTGATCACACCATAGAAGTTACCTTTAAACAGGAAAGCCAGACACCGGATGTGCCGGATGTGATTGCACCAAGCATAACCACACAGCCTGGCAATGCGACAGTGAAGGTAGGTGAGACTGCGTCCTTTACCATAGCAGCAAGCGGTACAGATCTTACCTATCAGTGGCAGATAGACAGAAATGATGGGAAAGGATGGGTAAACATTGACGGTGCAACGGCAACGAGCTATACCACATCCACAGTCAATATAAGCTGCAACGGATTTAAGTATAAGTGTGTTGTTTCAAACAGCGCAGGAAACGTAGAGAGTAATTCTGCAACATTGACCGTACAGGATGCGGGCATAACGCCTCCGAGCGGTACAGCAAGCTACAAGATTACCGCAACGGCAGGTATCGGTGGAACAATCTCTCCCGGTGGCACGACAACGGTATCTGCCGCAGGTCAGCTTACATATACAATCAAGGCGAACGAAGGATATTATATTGCGGACGTAAAGGTGGATGGTTCGGAAGTGACAGCAACCACAAGCTACACCTTTAGTGATGTGAATACTGATCACACCATAGAAGTTACCTTTAAACAGGAAAGCCAGACACCGGATGTGCCGGATGTGATTGCACCAAGCATAACCACACAGCCTGGCAATGCGACAGTGAAGGTAGGTGAGACTGCGTCCTTTACCATAGCAGCAAGCGGTACAGATCTTACCTATCAGTGGCAGATAGACAGAAATGATGGGAAAGGATGGGTAAACATTGACGGTGCAACGGCAACGAGCTATACCACATCCACAGTCAATATAAGCTGCAACGGATTTAAGTATAAGTGTGTTGTTTCAAACAGCGCAGGAAACGTAGAGAGTAATTCTGCAACATTGACCGTACAGGATGCGGGCGGTTCCGATAATCCTGACACACCGAATAACACCTATCAGATTATTGATGGAGCAAACAGTAGTTGGACGCATGACAGTGATGGTAATATCACCATCCGGGGTAACGGAGACTTCTCCAAGTTTACCGGAGTTAAGGTGGACGGAAATTTGATAGACAGGAGCAACTACACTGCAAAGGAAGGCTCTACCATTATCACACTGAAAGCTTCCTACCTGAATACACTTTCGGCAGGAACCAATACAGTTGAAATCCTTTGGACGGATGGTTCTGCAAGCACCACATTTACCATCAAAGCAAATACCTCTGATAACAGTAATAACAACCAGAATGACAATAACAATAGCGATTCCTCTGATGACAAGCCATCGAGTGGAACTGATAAGAAGGATGTGACTGCACCTAAAACCGGGGACAACACACCGAGTGTATGGCTGTTTATACTATTAATTCTTTCCGGAACGGGATTGATTATTACCGTAAAGAAACGCAGAGAAAATTTGAATTCATAGAAACGATAGTTAAAAAATGAAACGAGAAAATAACCATGGAGAAGGCGGGCATGTATGTCCGTCTTTTTTTCAAAGAAAACACAACAGGGAGTGTACGCTGCGGAAGAGGTGAAAGAAAAGACACAGACGGAATCAAAGCAGAAGGCGTGTATGGGAATGGAAATGGAAATTTCTTCTCAATCAGGTAAATCCTAAAAATGCAATGCGCTCATTTGGAACATTTGTTTCTAAGATTGATTGGTCGAAGTCAGATTCCTTAAGAGAACTGTTTAGACCATTTGAGCATCTTGGGACAGAAAAGATATATGCTTTATAGACATAAAAAGCAAGATTGAATAGCAACCCTCCCAAAGTTGTGCATTTGCAACCAATGTTTTCTTTACTTTCAGCCACCTGTAGGTATAATTTTGGGTATAAATTGAATTGGAGGTATTTATTTTGATAGGTGACAATATTAAGTTTTACAGAAAAAAAATCAGCTTACACAGGATGACATTGCTGAGGCATGTAATGTGACAAGACAGGCGGTGTCGAAATGGGAGAACGGTGTTTGAGTTATAATAGGACCAAGTTAGATGAAACCCAGTAAAATCAAGGGGTTATGCCTAATTTAGTCCTTATTTTTATACCATTTTAGCGGTAAAGATAGGGCAGCGCTGCAATATTAAACCGAAAATTCAAGTCAGCATCACAGATGTCCACAATCAGTCTGAGAGTGAATCTGTGCGCTTAGATTAGGTACAATTTTATATCAAAAACATTTAGTGAGGACTAAATTAGCACTTGAGATGGAATATTCCATCAGCTGATTTGGTCCTCTTTTTATTTGAGAGGAGTGGTCGAATGGGCAAGGTGTTAATTTGGTTCGTAATCATTATTAGTACAGTGGTTCTCTACTGTCTTATGAAAGTTAAGGCAGAGAGTGATGAACTGTATGAGGAATTAATGAGAAAGCATTTTTATGGCAGGTCTGATGATATTCCTGCATCTGACCAAACTAAGCACTTGAAAGGGTGTGGGTAATTATATGAAATTTTGCAAAACAATAATGCAGACAATACAGAAAAGGAGTGAAAGGAACATGAATAACAAGTTAGAAGTAATCGGCATTGATCATGGCTGGTCAATGATGAAAACAATCTCTCAGGTATTTGTCACAGGAGTTAAGGAGATTACAACAACTCCGGCACTTTTCGGCGATGTACTTGAGTATGAAGGAAAGTTCTATAAGGTTGGAACTGTGAGGCAGGAAGTAAAGGATACAAAGGTCGAAGATGACAGCTTTTATCTTCTCACTCTTGCAGCAGTTGCAAAGGAACTTAAAAGAAGAGGTCTTGCAGAGGCAAAGGTATTCCTTGCCGTAGGACTACCACTTACAAGGTTTGGAGCAGAGAAGAATGATTTTATCAAGTACCTGACAAAGAATAAGCGTGTAAGCTTCAAATATGAGAATGAGCCGTATTATATTGAAATGGATGATGTGGCAGTATTTCCTCAGTGCTATGCAGCAGTAGTGGACAAGATTCCTGCTATGGCAAAGAAAACACTGATAGTAGATATTGGAAGCTGGACAATCGACATTATGCCGGTAATCAACAAGTCACCGGATGAATCAAAGTGTGTGACGATTCCAAAAGGTCTTATTACCTGTATGCGTTCTATCAATGAGCAGTGTGTAAGACAGCTTAACGGAGAGGTAGACGAGTCAGAGATACAGAACATCATGCGATATGGCAGGTCAGATATTGATGATGAATACTTTGCCATTATTAAGGCAGAGATAGAGGATTTTGTTGATAAGGTATATAACTCAATCCGTGAGTTTGGGTATAACTTAAAGACTACACCGATTGTATTTGTCGGAGGCGGGGCAGTTGTGATGAAGAATTTTGGTAGTCATGATGCTAAGAACATTTCCTATAACCTTGATGTAAAGGCAAATGCAAGAGGATATGAGCAGCTTGCCACAATGGGACTTAAAAGCACTAAGCGATTATCATAAGGAGGCAGATGATGGGAAGAAGACTTGAATATGAAGTAAAAACTTCTGTCCGCCTCAACATGAGCAATCCTCAGCATGTGAAAATCAATGATGTGATTCAGAACCTTGATCCGAAGATTTTCAAATCTAAGAATCAGTTCATCATAGATGCGATTCAGTTTTACATTGATAATTATGGAAAAGAAACTTTTGTTATCAAGAAGAAGGAAAAAGAGAGGGCTGAATATATCCGGTCAGAAGATATTGATGACATTAAGGAAGAAGTCATTGAAGCAGCAACCAATGAGGCTAGATATGCGTATATCAGAAATAGTAAAGATGTTTACAGCTTCAATTTCAATGTATTACCTGAAACACAGGCAAAGGCATCATTCAGTCACACATTTAGGAAAGTAGAAGGCAATCTGTCGGAAATCCATATCTTCCACACAGACCGGGGAAATGAATTTAAAAATGAGACGATTGAGGAACTGTTAGAAACGTTTCATATAGAACGTTCCCTGAGCCATAAGGGATGTCCTTATGATAATGCAGTGGCAGAAGCTACGTTTAAGGTCATTAAAACAGAATTTGTGTGGAATGAAACATTCCATACACTAGAAGAACTGAAGATAAAACTATGGGATTATGTAAACTGGTATAATCATCACCGTATACATTCCTCCCTAGGGTATCAAACGCCTGTACAATATCGGGAAAATAACCTAAAAAAATTTGTCTGAAAAAGTGTTGACAATCCACCCCTGCAGTCGGAGAGCTGACTGTAGAAAAGAAGGGAGAGGTACTTGACGGATTTAAGGGCGGACTTCTTGCAAGCTCATATGAGAAAGAGTTTGTTTATAAGGAAGGCTCACTTGCCGGAGCAAAATTCAAAGTTTATGCTGCCGAGGATATTTACACAGCAGACAACCAGAAGGATGCAGACGAAAACCGCATTAAGTATTACAGCAAGCCATTCAAGTGTGATGTCACAGGAAATGATAAGAACTATGGATTTAATGTGGTGAATGAAAACAGTACAGAGCTTGTAGTATTTGAGGCTGCAATCGACCTTATGAGTTATGTCGATATCTTCGCGGATTATGAATCAAATAAGCTGGCACTTGGGATGCTTGCAGATGCACCACTTGAGACTTTTCTTCGGGAACATCCGCAGATTACTTCCATCCGGTTCTGCCTTGATGGAGATGAGCCGGGGAGAAAAGCAGTAGCTGAACTTATGAGAAAGTATTATGAGCTTGGATATGAGGTAGAAGACTGTCCGCCACCTGCCGGATATAAGGATTACAACGAGTGGCTTGTAGCGGCAAAGCTTAATCTGAGGTGAAAAAAGCGGATATGTTTTATAAGCAGACGATTAAGGCAAAGACTGTCATAGACAGGGTTGAGACTGCTGTGGAAGCCAATCTATCAGGATGTCTGCTATCCGGTCACAAAGGATTTCAGGGAAAAACTCTATAATGAGATTATCTCTGAATATGAGAAAGCAAAGGATAAGAGCAACGAAAAGGCGAGGGAGAGTGCCGAGAAACATCATGGCAATCCAGATAAAGAGAAGGACAAAGAGGCAACACCCTTTCGATAATTAGTAATCAGGGTACAGGGGCGGCCAAGGCTGCCCCACTTACAGAATGGAGGAAACAGAATGGATATGGAGGCAGTGATAGTTTCTATCTGGGCAAGTGCATCTTTTTCCAGTTTTATTGCTTTTTCAGGTCTGGTTTCAAGGGCGGCCTGAATTCTTGATTAGTTAAAGTTTTTTAACTTTCCCGATTTTAAAATAATACCGGTCAATAATATCCTGCAATGTAATGGATTTCATTTTTTCATCTACCATATTTTGAATTTCATGATAGAAGTCCCCAATAGCGAATTGAATGTTGATACCGATTCCACAATCCGGATTGGTATCTGTGTCCAGGTGAAGCAGCGGCTTATCGCCCTCTACGGCTCGGTAGATGTCATACATGTTGATTTTATCTGTCGATTTTGCAAGGGCGGCATTCGCATGACCTTGTGTGTTGACAACAATGCCTGCATTTTTCATGGTTGCCATAAGCTGTCTGACATAAGCCGGGTTTGTCTTGATACTTTCTGCAATTTTTGTGCTGGAGAGTTGTTCGGCATCTCCAAGCGCAATAAATATAAGAATATGAATGGTGTCACTAAGCTTTGTGGAATATTTCATTTGTCACCTCGAATTTTCTTCTTGCAATTTTTAAACTTACATGATAATATGATTTTAATGCTTGATGTAAATTTAATTTTAACAAGTAAAAAAATAAAAGTCAAGCAAAATAAAAAGTGTGGAATCTGACATAAAAAAGGAGATAAAGTGGTGTATGCAAAAGGAGGAACAAGTCAGTTTTCTGGCAGAAAAAATCCATCAGGCAGATGCCGTTTTGATAGGCGGTGGTTCTGGTCTTTCCAGTGCGGCGGGATATAACCATTATCATTGGCTACCCTATATGGAGGAATGTTTACAAGATTTCAAGGAGTGGTATGGACTGAAATCTCCCTTTGATGGTTTTTACTACTGTTATTCATCGCCGGAACAACAGTGGGCATATTATGCACGTTACATACAAAGTATGTGGGATGCACCTACAGGACAGCCATACTATGACCTGCGTGATATTGTGGCGGAAAAAGAAATCTTTGTTTTAACAACCAATATAGATATGCAGTTTGAACGGATTTTTCAGAAAGAAAGGATTTGCGATTATCAAGGTAACATCGGCTATCTTCAATGCAGTCAGCCTTGCCATGACCAAATTTATTCCAATGTAGAAATGATTCGCAGGATGAACGAAAATATCCGGGGGCTGCGTGTTACTTCCGAGCTTCTGCCAAGATGTAATGAGTGCGGGAGAATCATGGTTCCCTGGGTAAGGGATGATACATTTTTGGAGGGGAAAGACTGGAGGGAAGGTGTAAGGCGATATGAGAATTTCCTAAAAAAATATCTCATGAATGGAACAGATAAGAATGTTGTACTGCTGGAGCTGGGGGTTGGTGAGATGACACCCAGTATTATTAAACTTCCTTTTTGGGAAATGACATATAAAAATGAAAAAGTGTTTTATGCCTGTCTGAATCAGAAGAAATCCTCAGTTCCAGAGCATATAAAAGACAAAGGCATTTATATAGCAGGAGATTTGGCAGAAACCCTGCGGGATTTAAAAGGAAACATAGTGGGAAAGGAAATGTGATGAAGATGAATGTATATCAAGAGATAAGTCAAATAATCAAAGAAGCAGATGGTATTTTGATTGGAGCCAGTAATGGTTTGTCTATCGCAGAGGGATATAATATTTTTGTAGATGACGCATGGTTTCAGGAAAATATGGGAGATTTCAGAGAAAAATACGGACTGCGCTGTGTTTTACACGGATTTTCAGTGCCAATGAAGGTAGAAGAAAAGTGGGCGTTTGTAAGCAGACTTGTTAAGGCAAAAGCTATGCAGGATGAGCCGAGTGAGATTATGAAAAACATCTATGCACTAGTAAAGGATAAAGAATATTTCGTAGTAACTTCCAATGCGGAGGATCATTTTGTGCCGGCAGGTTTTGAGGCAGATCGTGTTTTTGAAATGGAAGGAAAATTAACCCAGATGCGGTGCAAGAACAGATGTCATGACGAGGTCTATCCTAATCAAAAAGCAGTTCTCGCCATGACAGAAGAGGAAGTAAACGGAAGAGTACCCAAAGAGTTACTGCCGAAATGTCCAAAATGCGGTGGAGATATGGAAGTAAATTGGGGTGAGGTGTCCTCGTTTACAGAAACGAAAAATTGGAAGGAAAAGGCTGCCCGCTATCAAGAATTTATTCAGAATTTACATGGAAAGAAGCTGGTAATTCTGGAATTTGGCATTGGTTGGAGAAATCAGATGATTAAAGCTCCTTTGATGCATCTTGCAGCAGTAGAACCACAGGCAAGATATATCACATTTAACAAGGGCGAAATTTACATTCCAGAGGAAATCAAAGAAAAATCCATCGGTGTGGATGGTAATCTTACGGAAGCGTTAAAGGAAATCAGAAAGGAATTCTAAGGAAAATGACAAGAGAAGAAAAAGCAGTATATTACAAACATAATGGATTTAATTGCTGCCAGTCGGTTATAAAGGCAATGATCGATCTATCAGATTCTGATAAGGAAATACTGACGAATGCTGCATCAGGATTTGCGGTAGGTATGGGAGGTATGGAAGCAACTTGTGGTGCATTGATTGGAGCAACCATGATGGCGGGAATTGTAAAGCCAGGGAAGAAAAGTGCGATGACAGCACGCGAGATATTAAACAAATTTCAGGAATATTCAGGTGCAACCATATGTAAAGACCTAAAGGGAAAGGATACAGGTGTTGTACTCTGTGAATGCGATGATTGCATTCGCAATGCAATACGGGCTTTTGACGAGGTGTTGCCGATGAAATCAGAAAGTGAAGTATAGACTAAGTAAGGTAGTTAAAGATATTACAGTTGTGAGATAGGAGAATGAAAAAAATGAGCTGTTACGAAAATTTGGTAATGAAAACACAAATGAACTATTCCAGACACTATAGTACCTATGCATCCGGCGGTACTGCTGTAGTGTTGAGCAAACAAAAACCACTTCCTTATGGGGAACAGATTCAGGAATTTGTTCGCAGAGTGCAGGAGGCAGAGTGTATCATAGTAGGCGGAGCATCCGGTTTATCAGCGGCTGGAGGTGGTGACTTTTATTATAGTGATACCCCTTCTTTTCGTGAGCATTTTGGAAAATTTGCAGATAAGTATGGATTCAAAGGTGCTTTTAGCGGAATGATGCATCGGTTTTCTACAAGAAATGAACACTGGGGATATGTGGCAACCTTTTTAAATACTACACAAAATGCTCCTATCAGAGAGCCATATCTGGATTTGGATAAAATTTTACAGGGAAAGGATTTTCATATCTTAACGACTAATCAGGATACACAGTTTGTAAAAATTTATTCGGAAGAAAAGGTCAGTGAGATTCAGGGAGATCATCGTTTCTTCCAGTGTTCCCGGTGTTGTCAGGATGAAACATGGGATGCCGTACAACCTGTGGCAGATATGATTGCGGCTATGGGAGAGGGGACAATGGTGCCGGATGAACTGATTCCTCGCTGCCCTCATTGTGGTGCGGAAATGTTTCCGTGGGTAAGAGGATATGGGAATTTTCTGCAAGGGAAAAAATACGAAGAAGAATATGAGAAAATCTCAAAATACATTCAAAAGAACAAAGATAGAAAAATTCTCTTTATAGAACTTGGAGTAGGGCGCATGACACCGATGTTTATACAGGAACCGTTTTGGGAACTGACAAACAGCTTGAAAGATGCATATTATATCTCCGTAAATTCAGAATATCAGTTTTTGCCGGAATTCATTGAAGATAAGGGGATTGCTATTTTGGGAGATATAGGAACAGTGTTAAAAGATTTGCTGAAAGCAAAAGAGGAAAGTGCATTTGTATAGGATACTTGTTCTTGATATTCCACTTGATGGAGAAACATTAGAATATTGATTGATACAAAACTGCACTCAGGGATATTGTGGGTGCAGTTTTGCATTAAAATTATTGATTACGATACAGTTTCTGATATGCAGTAGGTAATATCTGAAATATATCTCGGAAAGCCGATATAAATTTACTTTGGCTTTTATATCCCACAGCGGCGGCAATTTCCGAAATAGATTTATCTTCATGCAACAGCATATTTGATGCCAACTTCATACGGTATTCTTTCATGTAAGAAGCGATGGGCATTCCATAGACTGCTTTGAAAACGGATTTCAAAGTAGTGGTGTTCATCAGGTACTGTTTTGACAACTCTTCAATAGTATAGTGGCGTTTTCCAGCATCACCTATTGATCATATCTTTACTAAAGGATTTATAAAAAATACATGTATAGTGTCGCAACAAACAGAGTGTTCTGATCATTTAATTTTATGGGCTGAAGAAAAATAGTTAGTAGTTCTGAAAAATGGAATTATTTTATATAAAGGAGCGGACAAATTCTCATTTACAGGAAGCGGAAGATTGAGCTGGATAAAATACCCAGCTCAATCTTCCACATGGAATACATCTTCCACCAGCATATTAAAGTACTTTGATATCCGCAGCATAAATTCGGCAGATGGGGTACTGTCCCCACGCTCTATCCTGCCGACAGTTTTGGTGCTGTATCCGATAGCAGCGGCAAGGTCATCCTGGTAAATGCCACGCTGTTCCCGGATTTCTCTGATATTATTGGTAACCGCCATAAAAATCCCTTCTTTCAGTTCTATAGATATTTTCTTATTGTCAATTATGCAAAATAATGTGTCCGATAAAAAGGACTTGCAATTTTTATCGGTAATGTCCTGTAATAGCAGAAGCATCAGATTTTAGAATCGGTCGAAAAACTTGGATACCAAGTAGATAAAGAACCGGATGGACAACTAAATATCAGAAGAAGGGAGGCTGTGTAATATGGCAAGAAAAAGTAGAAAAAATGTGATACCACAGGAAAGCACAGCCTTACCGGATAAAGAGAAGAAGGTTCTTTTTAAGGCTGGATTATATGCAAGACTGTCCCATGAAAAGGAAGAGAACATTGAGAGAGGGACAATCGAAACAAAGATGGAGCTTATGAAGAATTATGTCAAAGATCACGGAGATATTGTGATTGAAGAGGAATATTATGATGCTTCCTTTACTGGTACTAATTTTGAAAGACCGGATTTCCAGCGAATGCTTGAGGATGCAAAAACAGGAAGAATTAACTGTATTATAGTTAAGGATTTATCGAGACTTGAAAAGAAGGTGAAGAGCCTCAGCAGTAAAAAGATGATGTTGTATTCTGATTATAAGGATGACAAGCTCACAAGAGAAGAGTATGTCAAGCGTTCAAAGGCGATGGTGGATCAGATTGATGAATTGCATCAGGAAATCGAACAGCTTAAAACAGAAATACCGCCAGAAGATAATTCTTCTAGTAAGTTTGAGACACAGTTAGAAAGTATCATCAATATGGAATCTTTTGACAGAGAGAAAATCCAGAAGGTAATCAAAAAAGTGATTATCAATGGAGAGGACAATATAGAGATTGTATGGAATACAGATGATCCATTTTTCAAGTAAGATGGATGCTTATGGAGTTTGGAGTGTCGAGAAAATATGGCACTCCTTTCTTCTGCAGGCATAAGTATTACTTTCAATATACTGCGATAGCAGGTATAATGGAAAGTGATATTTGAGGGTACAAAAAAATCAATTTTTTTTTGGTCTAGGGTTGACACGAGCAGGAAATGGTTTTCCGGAAGTATCACTGTTGTTGCCACTATGTAATGAATTAGAGATAACGGTGAACGAATTATTGTCTGGCGAAAGAGTATCAGAAGAAGATTATCTAAAGAAGGCGGAGGAAAATATGGTGAATTTAGTTAGAGAAGCTCAGGAGAGTAAGAAGAAAATTATATTATCAGCAATGGCAGCAGGTCTTACAATTATTGCTGCAGTTCCATTGTTTCTGTTGTCAGGAATGCTTGCGATGGAGAACTGGATGAGGATTCTGCTTATAATTATAGGTTTGGTTGTAATATGTGGCGGAATTGTAATTGCGTGTATTCTTGACAGAGATGCAGGAGCATATGAATGTCCTGATTGTAAGAATAGATTTGTCCCGGATATGAAGTCTTATATTATGGGACCACACACAATAACAAAGCGTAAATTAGTATGTCCTAATTGTGGTGCATATAAGTACTGCAAGAAGGTCCTTACAAAATAAAGCAGTAATTTTACTGCTACAAAGATTTCGACAGATTTTAGCTTTTTTAACTCTATAGGCTTTTTGAGAAGTTTGGTTTTGATGAAGCATTTGGAAGAAGTGCAGTTATGCAACTTCTTGAGCTGAAAGGTTCAGGTGATTCAAAATTTCTTTCCAATCTGATGCAGGCAGATATTATTGAACTGGTATCCGGTCGCGGAAAGGGAAAATATAAGTTCAAAAAGTAATTTGATTATGAAGAAAGATTGAGTGAAAAGTCTTTATGATAAAACACTGTTGACTGAAGAAATGTGGGAAAATTATTAGAAAATTGATACGGATACTTAGAAAAAATACCAGCTGGAAAATATTGAAAGATAAAGCAAAGCCACAGTATATGGGATTTGTGTGTCATTTTTATTTAAAAACAATAAAATGGGTTATCGGCTGGTAAAAAATCGAAAAGAGTTGATAAATACTGGAAAAGTTGGTATAGTTATTCTTAGAAATGGCGGAAATACGTTGGATAAACATTAACATAGGATGTATTGAAACCATTAAAACTCAGCAACTTTATATTGCAAGGGGCAAGATAAACATTAACATAGGATGTATTGAAACGCTTATTAATTTCAATAGTGCGGAGCTAGTTGATATGATAAACATTAACATAGGATGTATTGAAACAGAGCGTTGTAAGTGTCTGTCATGTCTTCGATGAGATAAACATTAACATAGGATGTATTGAAACTCTGTTGAAAGTGAATTAGGCGGCAGTCCCAAAGAGATAAACATTAACATAGGATGTATTGAAACTTTAGAAGACCGATTCTGTATAAACTGTATTTCTGATAAACATTAACATAGGATGTATTGAAACAGTAACAACGGAGCGGATTTTAGAGCTGTGCCTGAAAGATAAATATTAACATGAAATACATTGAAATATCCATATGAAAATTGTAAATAAGACATCATTAAGATAAATTGAAGCGCATAGCGTTGATTCGGATGAGAGCGATACTGAAAAAATGAAAGATATAGTGGCGCGCACCAGAGAGGTAAGGGGGAATAGTACATAACGATTAGCACAACTTATCAATAATCCGGGTAGAAGGAATTGATATATCATTTTAGAAATACTATAATGAAATTATCAAGAAAAAGGAGTTGATAATTTTGAGTAAAAATTTAATTATCTATTATTCACGTAAAGGTCAAAACTATGTAAATGGCAGAATAGAGAGCCTTACGAAAGGAAACACGGAAATTTGTGCAGAATTTATTCAAAAGGCAGTTGGCGGAGATTTATTTGAGGTTGAAACCGTCAATGGTTATTCGTCAGATTATCATGCATGTACAGCAGAGGCAAAGACGGAGTATGAAAACAATACACGTCCGGAGCTTAAAGCATATCTTAAAGACATCAGCGGGTATGACAATATTTTCATTTGCGGTCCGTGCTGGTGTGGAACATATCCAATGGCAGTATTTTCGTTGATAGAGTCCCTGAATTTCCAGGGCAAAAATGTAATGCCGCTGATGACACACGAAGGCAGTGGATTGGGACGTTCCATGCAGGATATAAACCGAATCTGCAAGGGTGCTGTAATAAAAACAGGCCTTGCCGTTCATGGGGCAGATGCCAGTAAATCAGAGCAGGCAGTCACAAAATGGGCAAAAGAAAGCCTGAATGTGTAAAATCTTTAAGTATGGTATGATATATATAAGGAAATACTGACAGGAGAGAATATAAAGGAGCTTAGAGCCGATGAAATGTGACAAAATCTATATCGCAATTGACCTCAAGTCGTTCTATGCTTCGGTAGAATGTAAGGAGCGTAACCGTGACCCGCTGACAACCAATCTGGTTGTGGCGGATCAGAGCCGTACACAAAAGACGATATGTCTTGCAGTATCACCGGCATTAAAAAAATACGGAATTCCGGGACGGCCGCGGCTTTTTGAGGTGATTCAGAAAGTCAAGGAAGCCAACAGCAGCCGTAAGTGGAAAGCACCGAATCATACATTTACAGGGACTTCGGATGACAGTGAGGAGCTTTGTGAAAATCCGGCGCTTGAGATTGATTACATTGTAGCATCGCCCCGCATGGCACTTTATATGGAGTACAGTACAAAAATTTATAATATTTATTTAAAATATATTGCGCCGGAGGATATTCACATCTATTCTATTGATGAAGTATTTATGGACGTAACGAATTATCTTGCAGTCTATAATCTGACACCGGAAGAACTTGCCATGAAAATGATTCGTGATGTTCTGCAGACAACCGGCATTACGGCAACCGCAGGGATTGGAACCAATTTGTACCTTAGCAAAATTGCAATGGATATTGTGGCAAAGCATATTGAACCTAATAAGGATGGAGTGCGGATTGCAAGACTGGATGAAATGTCTTACCGGAAGCTTTTATGGAATCACAGACCGCTTACAGATTTCTGGCGGGTCGGGGGCGGCTATGCAAAGAAGCTTGCAGAAAATGGATTGTATACAATGGGCGATATTGCAAGATGTTCCATAGGCAAAACAAATGAATTTTACAATGAAGAACTGCTCTATAAGCTGTTTGGAATCAATGCAGAGCTGCTGATTGACCATGCATGGGGACACGAGCCTTGTACCATGCAGGATATAAAAGCCTATAAGCCGGAAACCAACAGCGTCAGTTCGGGACAGGTACTGCACTGCGCCTATGAATTTGATAAGGCGAAGCTGGTGGTCAAGGAAATGGTAGATTTGATGGTGCTGGATCTGGTGGAAAAGGGACTTGTAACAGATCAGATTGTGCTGACAATCGGTTATGATATAGAAAATCTTACCGATGCGGACAGGAGGCGGCAGTATTACGGAGAGATTACTGTTGACCGTTACGGGCGGAAAGTGCCGAAACACGCACATGGGACTGCCAATTTAAAAAGGCAGACGTCGTCCACACATTTGATAACCGATGCAGTCATGCAGTTATATGATAAAATTGTCCATCCGAAGCTTCTGATTAAAAGAATCACCGTGACCGCCAATCATCTGGTCGAGGAAAGCCGTGCAGAACAGACACCGAAATATGAACAGCTAGACCTTTTTACGGATTATAGTGTGCAACAGGAACAGCAGGCAGCGGAAAATGCAGATTTAGAGCGTGAAAAACGGATGCAGAAAGCAATGATTGACATCAAAAAGAAGTTTGGAAAAAATGCTATATTAAAAGGCATGAATCTTGAGGAAGGTGCAACGGCGAAAGACAGAAACGAACAGATAGGCGGGCATAAAGCGTAAAGCATAGAATCCTGTTAATTCAGAGCGGATTATACGTCAGATGTCAGGTTGTTGTCCTTAAAATAAAAAGAAAGCAGTGATCAGAATGGATTATCAGAATCAACATCAATACGACGACATCCTTAATCTGCCACATCCGACATCCAAAAATCATCCGAGGATGTCCCTGCATGACCGTGCAGCACAGTTTTCGCCATTTGCGGCACTTACCGGGCATGAAGCGGCGATAAAAGAAACGGCGCGACTGACGGACGATAAGCAAATTTTAAGTGAAGATGTCATTGAAAAGATAAACGGACAGTTAAAAATAATTGCAGAAAATATAGGAGCAGAACAGGAAATAACCGTCACGTATTTTGTGCCGGATTCCCAAAAATCCGGTGGCGCGTATGTAGACTGTGCCGGAACGGTCAGAAAAATTGATAAATATAACCGCACGCTGGTAATGACGGATAATACCGTCATTCCGATAGAACAAATCAGCAGGATTTGCGGCTTGTAGGACTGTGAGATTGATTTGTGGGATATGTATGCGGATTACATCAATGGCAAGCGTGAAATTGCAGAAATCAATATGGATTTTAAGCCGGAGTACAAAACGATATAGCACCGGAACAGGAAAGGAAAAATGAAAATGCAGTTATATCAGGGCAGACCGGCGGATATGACCGGGCGGCAGGATAAAGAAAAACGGGTATATGAATTATTGGACAGATTAGGTATCGCCTATGAGCGGGTTGACCATGAGGCGGCAGAAACGATGGAAGCCTGCGAAGAAATTGATAAATTTCTTGCACCGGCGGTTATCTGTAAAAATTTATTTTTATGCAACACACAGAAAACGAAATTTTATCTGCTGATGATCCGCGGTGATAAAAAATTTAAAACAAAAGAGATTTCATCACAGATTCACAGTGCAAGACTTTCCTTTGCACCGGCTGAAAAAATGGAAGAATATTTAGATATTCTGCCGGGTTCGGTGAGTGTCCTCGGACTGATGAATGACAAAGAGCATCAGGTACAGCTTCTGGTCGATGAAGATGTGCTGAATGCAGAATATGTGGGGTGTCACCCATGTGTGAATACGTCCAGTCTGCGTTTAAAGACATCAGACATCTTTAATACCTTTTTAAAAGAAGTATCACACGACTATATCACGGTTGTCTTGTCAGAATAAATAATCATACAATTCATTGAAAATAAACTTTATTGTTTACATTTTTGTTCATATGATGTATAATTGTAATGAATATTGTACGTGCTTTCAAGAAAAATGATACAAAATGCACAAAATACAGTAAAAATCAAAAAAATAAGGAGGAACTTTCAATGAATCGTTTAAAAGGAAAAATTGCGGTGATTACAGGCGGTAATTCAGGTGTAGGTGCGGCAACGGCGAAGCTGTTTGCGGCAGAAGGAGCAACCGTTGTGATTACGGCACGCAGGGAAGCAGCATTAAAAGAAGTGGCAGATGAGATTACTGCTGCAGGCGGTGAAGTATATGCCGTTTCAACAGATATTTCCAAGCCGGAGGACCCTGAAATGTTGATGCAGAAGGTTATGGACAAGTACGGAAAGATAGATATTCTTGTCAACAATGCCGGTATTCTGGAGCAGGGATTAAAGCCAATTGATAAGTTCTTAGATGAAGATATGGACAGAATTATTGAAACCAATGAAAAAGGCACAATGCGCTGCATGAGAGCGGCATCTAAGAGAATGACGACGGGCGGCGCGATTGTCAATGTGGCATCGGTAGCCGGTGAAAAAGGCTGCGGCGGTGCGGCTTATGTAGCGTCTAAGGCGGCAGTTATCGGTCTGACAAAGCATACGGCACTGCGTTTCCAGAAAGACGGAATCCGTTGTAATGCCATTTGTCCGGGCAACATTATTACACCGATGACCATGGGAACAGATCCGAAGGCATTAGACCCGGATATGATTGGTGCAATGATGACACACAGCGATATTAAGGCACAGTCTTGTACGGCAGAAGATGTTGCAAATGTAGTTTTATTCTTTGCAAGTGATGAAGCCAGAGCCATTACAGGTCAGATTATCGTAACAGATTTCGGCGCAATGCTGTAAGCGGAAAACGTTAAATCAAAATATATCGGTACGAATATGTGAATAAAATATATTAGTAAAATACATAAAAATACCGGCAGTGAAAAGCTGATAAGAAAATCGGGCTTTGGACTGCCGGTTTTTTGATGTGAAATTTTCAGTCTTGTGTGGTGTAAACACTTTGCTTATATTATAATAAATTCAGACATTTAAAAATATGGAAAAGGAAATCAGCAGAGTAAACAATGAGTAAAGCATCCAATTACTATTATGAACAATTAAATAAAGAACAGCAGAAAGCGTATTATGCCATGAAAGAAGGACTGTTAAACCAGCAGGACTCTTTTGCGGTGCCAATGCTTGATAAAAAGGAATTATCTGACATTTATTTTATGGTGCGTATGGACTGCCCGGAAATTTTTTATTCCGTGCGTTTTTCGTACCGGTATTATCCGGATTCTACGGCAGTTGAATTTATCCCGGAGTATTTATTTCAAAAAGACAAAATCAGGGAGCACCGTCAGGCAATGCAGGCGCGTGTCAAAAAGCTTGCAAGACAGGCGCAGGGACTTGATGAAAAGGGAAAAGAGCTGTTTATCCATGATTTTATCGTACAAAATGTGCGGTATGACAAATTAAAAAAAGAGTATTCCCACGAGATTATTGGGGCATTGGGAAATGGTGTTGCCGTCTGTGAGGGCATGGCAAAAGCCGTTAAAATCCTTTGTGATGAGCTTGGAATCTGGTGTATTATTGCACTGTCGGAGGCTAATCCCGAAAAGGGAATCAAGTACCGTCATGCGTGGAATGTTATTAAAATCGGTGGGCAGTATTATCATCTGGATGCAACGTTTGACAATACGCTCTCCAAAGACGATACAATCCGGTATGATTATGTGAATCTGTCGGACAAGCAGATTGCAAGGGACCATGAACCGGTCATCTGGAAGGTTCCTGCCTGCCCGGACGGCGACCATTTTTATTATAAGGAAAAGAAGCTGTCGTGGACAACAACGGATGAAGTCAGAAACCGGACGCGTCAGGCAGTGAAAAAGGGAAAAATTCTGTTATTTCACTGGCGGGGAGGGTATCTCACCAAAGAAGTGCTGCAGGAACTGCTTTCCATTTTCTCAGAAGAAGCAAAGGCAAAGGGAAAACAATCCTTTGTATCGGTCAACCGGGCGCAGGCGGTACTGAGGGTGCGTTTTCAGGAAGGTGCCGGTGAAGAACAGATTGAGATGGAAGAAGCCAATGAAAGCGAATTATAGGAAATACAGAATGACCGTATGCAGAATTAAAATAAAAGCATGAAAAAAACAGCAGAAATGGAGAAGGGTATGAGGACAGGTAAAAAACTGACAGCAGAAATTCTGTCAGGAAAATGGGATGAGGCATTAAAAAAGCTTTATATGGATAACCAAAAGATACAGCAGCAGAAAAAACGTTATGTAAAAGCAGTGGCATCTTATTGTGAAATTTTTGGCGAAATGCCGGTTGAAATCTATAGTGCACCGGGCAGAAGTGAAGTGGGCGGCAATCATACAGACCACCAGCATGGCAGAGTGCTTGCGGCATCTGTAAGTCTGGATGCCATTGCAGTTGCAGGCAGGGTGGATGAGCCGTTGGTGCGGATACAGTCAGAAGGATACAAGTTGTGTGAAATTCGGCTGGACGAACTGGATAAGAAAACGCGCGAGGAGGGAACAACTAAAGGATTGATCCGCGGCATGCTTGCAGGCTTGAAACAGCAGGGATATAAAATGGGTGGATTTTGCGCATATATTACAAGTGATGTGCTTTCCGGTTCGGGGCTGTCTTCATCGGCAGCATTTGAAACACTGATTGGCACGGTTGTATCGGGACTGTACAATCATGCGGAAATTCCGGCAGTAACCATTGCACAGACCGGCAGATATGCGGAAAATGTGTATTTTGGCAAGCCAAGCGGACTGATGGACCAGATGGCATGTGCCATCGGCGGCATGGTTTATATTGATTTTGAAAATGAAGAAAAACCGCAGGTAGAAAAAATTGATGTGGATTTTGAAAAAGCAGGATTGACACTGTGTATTGTGGATACGAAAGGGTCGCATGCAGGACTGACACACGAATATGCACAGATTCCCGTAGAAATGAAGCAGATTGCAGCACATTTTGGAAAAAATGTACTGCGTGAGGTTGAAGAAAAAGATTTTTATGCGGCACTTCCGGTTTTGTGCAAAGAATCAGGCGACCGTGCAGTACTGCGCGCCATACATTTTTTTGCAGAAGATGAACGGGTTGTAAAGGAAGTTAATGCCCTTCGCGCCGGTGACTGGAACCGTTTTTTAAAACTGGTAAAAGAGTCGGGCGATTCGTCTTATAAATATCTGCAAAATGTATATGTCAGTCATGATACGGTCAGTGAGCCGGTTGCCATTGCGCTGGCAGTGAGTGAACGGGCGCTTGCGGATAAGGGCGTATGCCGTGTGCATGGCGGCGGTTTTGCGGGAACGATACAGGCATTTGTAAAAGAAGCTGCGGTTTTGGATTATAAAAATGCAATGGAAGCCGTATTTGGAGCGGATTCGTGCCATGTTTTAAAAATACGCAGATATGGAGGAATCAGAGTCATTGGATAAAGATTGTTCGTTAAAGAAAAAGATATTTAACATTATTCAGATTGGTGATAAAAGTAACCGCATCAGCAGGGCATTTGATATATTTATAACAATTACGATTGTTTTAAATATTCTGGTGACATTTGCACAGACGTTTGATGAATTGTCACGGATAACAATGGGATTAAAAGCGATAGAATATGTGACACTGGGCATTTTCTGTGTGGAATATGTCCTGCGAATCTGGACGGCAGAGTACTTATATCCCAATATCGGCAGAAGACAGGCAAAACTTCGTTTTTTGATTTCATTTGATGGAGTGATTGATTTACTGACCATTGTACCTGTATTTTTCTTATCGGGATTTGTAATATTCAGAATGTTACGGGTGGCAAGAATTTTCCACCTGTTCCGGTTAAATGCAAAATATGACTCGTTTAATGTCATCACAACGGTTCTTTATGAAAAACGCAACCAGATTATTTCTTCGGTATTTATTGTACTGATACTTATGCTTGCCAGCAGTCTGTGTATGTATAGTGTTGAGCATGACACACAGCCGGACGTTTTTCGCAATGCGTTCAGCGGTGTCTGGTGGAGTATGTCCACACTTTTAACAGTCGGTTACGGCGACATTTATCCGGTAACGACACTGGGGCGTGTGATGGCAATCTGTATCGCGTATCTGGGAGTCGGTGCAGTTGCAATTCCAACCGGTATTATCAGTGCAGGTTTTGTAGAACAGTATCAGCGCAAAAGCAGTCTGTCCAATCTCAAAAACGCGGACATCAAGCAGATTGCTGAAATATTTGTAGACAAACGCTATGCAGGGAAATCAATTGAAGAAGTGGAAGAACAGGAGCAGCTGACCATTTTCTTGATTTTAAGAGAAGACTTATCAATCCTCCCGCAAAAAGATACGCTGTTAAAACAGGGCGATATTATCATAATACGCGCGGAAGCAGAAGAACCGGCATAACCCGCCCGAACAGCCGGTGGAAATATGGTTTATACAAAAAAATTATGATGTGCCGAGGGAATGGCTGGAAGAGTAGAAACAACGCCCCAGACAAGGGAACAGCAAAGTTAAGTAACACGTTGAGCTGTCCCCTTGTCTGGGGCATTTGAATAATCTACAGAAGCCTGTTCACACGGTAGAGCTTAGTGGAACAACTCCTGTACCATTTCCGCATTATAGACAACCTGTGTCTGATGCTCGGCTTCAATCATGTAGAGCGCGTGGGCGGCGAGGTGTTCGGCAGCCTGCTCTAAATCACGGATACCGGTAGTATCTTTAAAAATATCAAGGACAGCATCCAGTCCGTCATCCAAAACAACACATTCATTTTCATGCAGACCGATACGTTTTAAAACCTTCGGGAGAGAATATTTCACAAAAATTGTCTTCTTTTCTTCCCTTGTGTAATCCGGAATATCAATAACGGCAAAACGGGATAACAGCGGCGCACTGATTTTTTCCTTGTCATTCGCGGTGGCAATCGGATAAACGCCGGAAGTCGGAATCAGACATTCCATATAGTTATCCGTAAATCCTAAGTTATCCAGCAGTGTCAGTAACACATCGGCAGGATTGCCGTTGCCGTTTCCGGCTGTTGCCTTGTCCAGTTCGTTAATGATAAAGACAAGATTATTTTCACCTGCCATATTGAAAGCTTCCATAATAATACCTGGCTTTGCATTGGAATAAATTCTTGAACTGCCGGTCAGCTGTTCGGCATCGTTAATGGAACTCATATCGAGCGTTGTCCACGGCAGTTTTAAAATCTTGGCAACCAGATAGGCAATCTGGGATTTACCGGTTCCGGCAGGTCCGACCAGCAAAATGCCGTATGCCGGCAGGGTGTGTGTACGGTTAATCTGGATCACGGTTTCGATAATCCGCTGTTTTACCCGTTCCATGCCAAATAATTCTTCATCAAGAATCCGGCGGGCTTCTACAGGGTCAATGGATTCAAAATAATTGCTTTTCCATTTAATATTTAACATAATGGATAAAGCACGCTGTGCGTGACGTTTTTCTTCCGGTGTAACCTCGTTGGAGCGTGCAACGACTAAGTTGCGGCGTGCCCACAGACGGATATTTTCAGGAAGCGTCTTACCGGCACAGTTTAAAAAGTCGGAAATGCTTGTGATGCTTGTCAGCTTCATATCATCTGCGGATTCATCTAAATCTTCATCGGAGGTTTCCTCGGCAATCGCATCACTTTCCAGCAGACGCTCAATCATAAACTGTAAAAATCCGTCTTCGGAAGAAAGTTTCTGACTGTTGCTGAAAGCCACTTCGCGGATTTTATATACGGCATAGCCGTCACTGCGGTTTTCACCGGTCAGCTTGACCTTAATGCGGTTTTCGCCAAGCCACTTAATCAGGCTTGTAAAACGGGAGTCAATCTGTAAAATATTGCTGAGTTCCACTCCGTCATCAAGCTGGAATTCAAAGGCGGTCTTTTTATATGGATTTGCAAAAATACCGGCAGAATCCTGTTCCCATGGGTGAGAAGAATTATCTAAAACCAGAATCGGATGCTTTGGTGTGGCTGTGGAGTGATTGGACTGAAAAGTTGTATAAGTACATTCAAAGGCGGAAGCCGTATTGGATGTACTGGTTGAATCATATACAAGCATAGTATTTCTCCTGTTCATTTTATTTTATAGTAAGATGTATAAATGTTTAAATATGCACTCAAAACATCATAGCATACCTTGTTCAAATTTAAAAGAGCCGAAATCCCACACAAAATAAAATTACATATTGACAAATGTGTATATATACTGTATATATGTGCATATACAGATGATGCAAAAATGGAGGGAGTGGGGAAGATGATTCAACTGGATAAGGTATCAAAAAAGCTTGGCATATTTGAACTCAAAGACATCAGCTTTAGTCTGCCTGTGGGCTATATCTGCGGAATTGCGGGCAGAAACGGTGCAGGAAAAACAACACTGTTACATCTGCTTTCGGGGCTGTATCAGCCTGACAGCGGAGCGGTGATGATATTTGACAGCAGGTACGATACACAGGAAAAGCAGATTCACGACAGCTTAGGCGTTGTTTTAAATGAAGATTTGATGATGAAACATCTCAACCTTGAGAAAAACGGGGACTATTTCGGGACATATTATTCCGGGTATCAAAAAGAACAGCTTTTATCATATTTAAAACAATTCGGACTGGAAAAGAACAGAAAATTCGGAAAGCTGTCCAAAGGGGAAAAATTAAAATATCAGTTTGCATTTGCATTATCATGTAATCCGAAGCTGCTGATTTTAGATGAGCCGACAGCCAACTTTGATGTGGAATTCCGCAAAGATTTTTTGAAATTGTTACAGGAGTTTATCGCAGACGGACAGAAAAGTGTTGTACTGGCAACGCATTTAATGGAAGATATCGACCGTCTTGCAGATTACTTGATTTATCTGGAAGACGGCAGAAGCATTTTCGCAGGACAGATGGAAGATTTCCGGGAACAGTACCGTATCGTGTCGGGAGAAGCGTACAAAATCAAGCTGCTTGACCGGGAAGATATCATTGCCATGGAACAGAAAAAATACGGGGCAAAGGCGCTTGTCAGACATCACGGTTATCAGCACTATGATACAGAACTGACAGCAGTACCGCCGACCGTGGAAGAATTTATGTATTTTTTGAGTAAGGCAAAGACGGCGGAAAGGAGAAATCATGAAAAAGTTATTCACTGAATACTGGCAGGAATTTGATTTGCGGTACATAAAAAATATGTACGGAGTAGAACTTCCGCTGTTTTATTTTGTCATTTACTGGAGCTGGAGTCTGGTTTTTGGAAATGCGGCAGGGACTGACACGACATCTGTCACGGGGAAAATAATACTGGCGGCAGCGGTTATTTTTCCGACGGTCTTTAGCTTTATTTCCTATACCCTGCATCCGATAGCACTGTCAAAGCAGATGTATCTGTGTCCGCTGGGCAGTCAGGAGCGACAAAAGCTGGTTATGGACAAATATCTTTTCCGGGTGGGGCTTCATATGACGGTCTGCATAGCAGGCACGGTTCTGGTAGCATTTATGGCGCGGGGCGCACTGTACTGGTATCTGCTTATTTTATGGAATGATTTTATCATCAGCATTTTTATTCCGTCAGAACCGGAAAAGACGGATAGCAGGACAAAGGAGCTGATTTATAAAAATATCATGATTCCTGTGGTGCTGATATTAAATGCCGTATATTTTGAAAATGCTTTAGATAAAGAAAATATACAGATTGTTTATGCTGTGCTGATTGCCGGGTTTATAGGACTGGTACAGTTACCGCTTTTTATATGGTATGCCGGACGGGTAAAAAGCCATATCCGGTCAGCAGTATTTTATAGAACCAATATAGATGTCAGCCGTGTTTTATAAAACCGGTATAGATGTCAGCGGCAGAGCTGTTTAGGGAGATTCACCATAAAAAGATGTTGGGGACAAAAGCCCCCACCTATGAGCAAGCTCATGTGGGTTTAGACCTTTTGACCCTGATATCATAAATATATTGTAGTAGAAATGAGGCGCGTATGAAAATAACAATACTTCCGCAGGGGACACTGGCTATTTATGAGCAGATTGTCAATCAGCTCAAAAATGCAGTTGTAACAGGCGAACTAAAAGCAGGGGAAGCACTGCCGTCCATCCGCGCATTGGCGGCGGATCTGGGTGTCAGTGTCATTACAACCAAAAGAGCGTATGAGGAGCTGGAAAAAGAGGGGCTGGTGCGCTCGGTGGCAGGAAAGGGTTTTTATGTCTGTGAATATAATGCGGATTACTTAAAAGAAAAACAGCTGGTGCTGTTGGAAAAACGCTTAAATGAAGTGATAGAGGAAGCAAAACAGGCAGGGCTTGCCAAAGAAGATTTTGTGGAAATGGTGCAGGCATTATACGAACAGTAGATTACAGATTAGAAAATGTCTGTGCAGTGGGGGCAGGCGGCATCAGGTATCTGCGATTTATTAGATTGTGGCGAATACAAAAAAAGAGGAGGAAAAGAGCTTGGAAAAAGAAATATTGCGGTTTGAACAGGTGACGGGAAAAGGCAGGAAATTCCCGATTCAAAATGTGGATTTTACGATGGAGTCCGGTTATATTTACGGATTAACGGGCAGAAACGGTGCCGGAAAGTCAACGCTTATCAAGACAATTCTGCATGAGCAGTCCCGGTATAAAGGTGCAATTTACGTGGATGGAATCCCGGTAAAGGAAAATTATGCAGCGGCATGCCGGAAAATCGGATATGTATCCGAGGACAACGTATTTTTTGAAAAATGTACGGCAATGCAAAATGCAGAAGCGTTGGGCGTTTTTTATGATGATTTCCGGATAGAACGGTTTTGCAAGCAGATGCAGGCATTTGACGTGCCGGTTTCAAAGCAGTACGGAGCAATGTCAAGAGGTGAAAAGTTAAAATGCCAGCTGGCATTTGCCATTGCCCATCAGCCGGTTTTATATCTGATTGATGAGGCAACGGCAGGAATGGACGCAGTATTCCGGCTTCAGTTTTTTGATTGTATGCGCAGGCTGGTGGAGGACGAAAGCTGCGGCGTACTGCTGACAAGCCACATCACTTCGGAGCTTGAAAGAAATACGGATTACAGTGCGGTGATGGAAAACGGACGGTTTAGCGGGTGGACAGAGAGCATTGACGGGATTTTACGGCAGGATGACCGGGAACAGGAGGCGTTATGAATCAAATAACAGATGACAGACAACAGCAGTGTTTGGAAAAATTTTTTGCGAAAGAAAAAACATGGTATCCCGATTATTTCGGGTGCAAATTTGCGGCATATATGATGTTTTTTTGTGGCATTATCGGCTGGCTGTTTCCTTATCAGGCAGAGTGGGTGTCCATTCATGAAAGCATAAAGACGTATGGGATTTATACAATGATATATTTGCTGGGTTTTAGTTTTTACAGCCAGATGTTTACATCGTATAAAGGCAGTAAAAGAAACAGAAATCTCGGTGAAATACTGCAGAATTTACCGGTTTCGTCAGTACAGATAGCGATTTTTAAAGCGAAAAAGACATTAAAAATCTGTGGCAGAATCGCGGTGATTGCGGCAGCCGGACAGACATTTTTTGCGATTGTGGCATTACATACTTTTTCAATAGGAAATATATTGATTCCGCTTGCGGTATTATACGTTCTTCCGGCAGGAATCTGTGCCGTGGAAATTGCGGTTGAATTATGGAAAGGGCAGACACCGGTCAGATTAAAAAAGGCTGACCGGTGATAAAAATAAGTGCTGCCCCGCACATTTATTTACAAGTTATGCGGCTTCCTTTGGTGCTTTATTGACAATATAAATGCCGATACATACAAGAACCAGTGCGGCAATGCTGCTAAAGCCCAGTGAATCCTTTTCGTTAAGCAGGACAGCGGATAAAAGCACGCCGATAACCGGATTCATAAAGCCGAACACAGCAACTTTTGAAATCGGATTGTATTTTAACAGCAGCCCCCATAAAGAGTACGCAACAGCGGAAATAACGGCAAGGTAAAAAAGCATGGCAAACGCAGGCAGGGTAAAACCGGAAAGGTGTCCACCCATAAAGAAGCCGCACACAGCCATGACAATGCCGCCTAAAATAAACTGATAACCGCTTAACATCACAGGATTGTCCTGAACCGAAAAGCGTTTCATAAATACCGATGAAAATGCGTAGGCAACGGTTGATAAAAGAATTGCACCGTCCCCGTTTACGGTAAAATGCAGGTCCATTCCGTTTCCGGCGACGTTGACAAGTACCACGCCGGCAAAACCGACAAGACAGCCAAGCATTTTCCGTGCTGTAACCTTTTCCTGATGAAATAAAAATCCGGCAACGAAAATGGCGACAAACGTGCTGACGGCTTCAATAATCGAAGCCTTAACACCCGTTGTGTGTGCCAGTCCGATATAGAAAAACAGGTATTGTAAAATGGTCTGTAACAGGCTCAGTTCCAGAATATGTGGCAGAGAGGCTTTTGTCGGAAGCAGAAACTGCCGCTGTGTCAGACTGCCAAGAACAACTGCAAGGATTCCGGCAAGCGTAAAACGGCATCCGGCATATAAAATCTGGCTTGCCGTGTCGGAAGATGCAATGTGCATCATTTTGTAGCCGATTTTAATACAGGGAAATGCACTGCCCCATAAGGCACAGCAGATTAATGCGCCAAACAGTACGACGGCAGGTCTGCTAAGAAAATTTTTTTTTGTATTCATGATGTTCTCCTAAAATAAAATTCAGTGAAATAAAACTTCACATTTTGCACAGGATATTGTAGCATAAAAGTACGGAATCGTGGAAAAAATTTCCATATAAAGGAGAATTAAAAAACATGAAAATGACAACACTGTGTTATATCGAAAAAGACGGACAGTATCTGATGCTGCATCGCACCAAGAAGAAAAAAGACATCAATAAGGATAAGTGGATTGGTGTCGGCGGTCATGCGGAAGGCGCAGAAAGTCCGGAAGACTGCCTGTTAAGAGAAGTAAAAGAAGAAACAGGGCTGACACTGACACGCTTTCGTTTCCGCGGGCTGATAACCTTCGTTAGTGATGCGTGTGAACCGGAGCAGATGTGTCTGTTTACGGCAGACGGCTTTGAAGGTGAAATCTGTCCGTGTGACGAGGGCGAGCTTGCGTGGATTGATAAAACAGAGATTTTAAAGCTGCCGACATGGGAGGGCGATGCCGTCTTTTTAAAGCTGCTCTTAGAAGGCGAACAGCGGTTCTTTACCTTAAAACTGATCTATGAGGGCGAAAAACTTGTAGAAAAGCAGCTTCGTTTTTATAATTAGTTTATAAAATGATAATTTGACACAGAAAAAGAGCGGGTGCTATAATTTTTCCTCGATATTTGAAATCAGGCAGTAAATGCCGGATAAAAAAATCGGATAAGGGAGAATTTATGACATTTTATCAGGAATTACAATTAAATCAGGCAGGTTCAAAGGCACTGATTAAAGCATCAAAGAGTAAAAAAGAAAAGTATCGGCATATTGCCGTATATCTGTTTAAAATCCTATTGACCGTGGCGTTCTGCACCGCATTTGTAATGGCATTCGGCGCAGTTTTCGGAGAAGATAACAATATCGTAGGTGTTGTTATGCTTTTGTGCGTATTGTCGTTTAGGTATGCGGATTTAGGAATTAAAAATAAGGATGCCATGTGGGCATTTGCAGTGATTTTTGCCATTCTGGCAGCAGGACCGCGGCTTGCCAACGCCTGCGGACTTGTGGCGGAGTGTATGATACATATTGTCTGCATTATGGCGATTATGATTCTTAGCTGTCATAATGTTTTAATGTTTAATCATGCGACACTGGTACTCGGCTATCTTTTGTTATACGGATATGATGTGACCGGTGAAGCTTATTTATACCGTCTTGTGGCGATTGCGGCAGGCGCGGCTCTGACAATGGCGGTTTATTACCGCAATCACAGAAAGCGGACCTTTAAAAGAACGTTTAAAGACTTATTTAAAGAAGTGGATTTTCAGTCGTCAAGAACACAGTGGCAGCTGCGCCTTGCACTTGCGATTGCAACAGCACTGCTTCTTGCGGGAATCCTTCATCTGCCGCGCCGTATGTGGGCAGGCATTGCAGTGATGTCAGTAACACTGCCGTTCCCGGAAGAAATCAAGGGACGTGTAGGGGGAAGAATCCCCGGCAATATCATCGGCGGACTGGTATTTATATTAATTTACTGTTTTGTTCCGAAGTCCCTTCATTCATATATCGGGATATTTGGTGGAATCGGTGTGGGACTGTCAGCCACCTACGGCTGGCAGGCGGTGTTTAATTCACTTGGAGCGATGGCTATTGCAGTCAGCTTCTTAGGACTTCCGGGGGCTGTATTTTACCGGGTTTTTCATAATGCGTTCGGTGCATTGTACGGAATGTTTTTTGAGAAAATTTACAGCAGATGTATAAAAGCTTAATAAGGACAACAGACGAGATTGCCGTGCGATGCCATTCGCACGGCAGTTTTTTTGCACAGACAGCTGCAAATCAGTCCAAATTTTGTTGACAAAAGTATTATTTGTATTATAATGTATAATACAAATAATACAAAACGCACCGGAAAGGAGTGAAACCGGAAGATGGTTATAGAACTGGATATGGAAAGTGAAGTGCCGATATATGTGCAGCTTCGCAATCAAATAGTGAAAGGAATCGGAAAAGGTGAACTAAAGGCAGAAGAAAAGCTGCCGACAGTCCGTCAGATGGCGGCAGAAGCCGGAATTAATACGATGACAGTCAACAAAGCGTATCAGATTTTAAAAGCAGAAGGATATATTAAGATTGACAGACGGCACGGCGCTGTAGTGGCAGATGTCGTTGATATGGATTTGCAGTTTAGGGAAAAGTTAGAAGCGGAATTAGAGCTTTTGTCGGCGGAAGCCAGCATTACGGGAATGGATAAGAAAGAATTTTTAAAGCTGTGCGACGGGATTTATTCTAAGATGAAGGTGTGCAGACAATCCTAAAATCAAAGATTTTCGTATAGCGCTTTGTGACATCTGTGGATAGGAGGAAGTATGGGAGTTTTTATGTTTATAACATTTGCATCGGCAAATTTAATTACAATCGGTGCAATGTGGTATGGATTCATGAGCCAGTACAGGTACAATAACGGAATGGTTCTGGGGGTGCATATTCCGCCGGAACACGCAGATAAACCGGAGGTGACAGAACAGGTCACGAATGCCAAAAGAAAAATGAAGCGGTTTCATATCATTAATCTGATTTTAATCATGGCACTCAGCATACTGTGTTTTTTTAATATGGCACTTTATGTTATCATCTGGATTGTGTGGATTTTTGCATACATAGGAGCGGCGATTTACTTCAATGCCGCAATGCACCGGAAATTGTATGATTACAAGGTGGCGCAGGGCTGGCTTGCAGAGGGACAGAAAAAGAAAGTTTATATCGACACGGCGGTACTGACGATGACGGAAAAAAGCGCAGTGCCGTACCGGTATCATGCAGTCGTAATTTTAATAGAAATCCTGTGCGTACTGCCGTTTTTGTGTGGAAAACGTCCGGTTTTTTGGGAAGAAATGGGGATATTCTGTATCTGTGCCGTGGCAGTATCGGTAACGGCATGGATAGCGCATGTGTTTATCAACCGCAGACAGCATACGGTTTACAGTCAGGATACACAGAAAAACCAGCAGGTCAATTACCTGATAAAAAAATATACCGGGGAAGCACTTCTTGCCATGAGCAGCTGTAATGCGGCGGCATGGGTGATGATTGCCGTACAGGCACTTATTTTTAACAGTCTGAACGCGGTTGTGTTTTACAGCTATGTCGTACTGGAAAGCCTGTCAGGCGTGGCATTTCTGGTGCTGATTTTCCGGATGTATAAAAAGAAAAATGAGTTTTTAAATGCAGATAACACGCCGGTATATGTCGATGATGACGAATACTGGAAAACAGGATTTTACTACAATCCCAATGACAGACATATGCTTGTGGCGGACCGTATGCAGTCGGGAAATTATTCCTTTAATTATGCAACGGCAGGGGCAAAAATATGGACGGGCATTTTAACCTTTGTTGTTGCAGGAACTATCGTATTTACGGTTGCGGCAATGCTTCCGCTGATTCATGTCAAAGTGGATTTTATCATGGAAAATAACAGGCTTACGGTTGAGGGCGGCGGTTATAAAATCACATTTGATAAAGAATCCATTCAGAAAGCAGAGCTGCTGGATACAATGCCGCGTGATAATTTCACAAAAACCAACGGCGGCGCCACAGAAACCTATGCGGTAGGGCATTTTAAAGGGAATACTTACGGAAAATGTATGCTTTTTATATATAAAGGAAATGCGCCGTACATTCTGGTTCAGACGGACACACAGACAATGTTTTTTAATGCAAAAGACAGCAGTATGACAAAGCAGTGGTATGAGCAGCTGTGTGAGTAGAACACACTATTATCCAAATAATCAAATAAATTTCAATTTTTGTAAGATTTCCATATGTTTTTATGTTTTGCACAGAAATTGCAGGTTTGTGTCGAAAGATTCTGCAATTTTTACACGATATTTATTTTTCATTCACACAGGATTGTGGTATACTAAAGTAAAAAACAAAACGGGAAAGGTAAGAAATGGCAAAGAAAAATAAAATAAAGAACTGGGTCATTCCGGGTGTAGTCGGAGGCGTGGTCATTATCCTGACAGTTGCTTCCATCGTTTCCGGTTCTATACAGCAAAAAAAGGAAAAGGAAAGCAATGCGGCGAGTGTCAGTGTAGACCGGATTAAGTTAAAAGATGATTCGGCGCAGGCACAGCAGATGAGCAATACAGAAACAGAAGTAGAGATTGAATTTGAAGACTGTGCCGTTCCGGTAGGCACGCAGTTAAAGATGACAGCACTGGTTGTTCCCGAAAATACGGACCAGGCACTCATCTGGAACAGTTCGGATTCGTCTGTGGCAGAGATTGATAAAGACGGAATTCTCACAGTGAAGGCAGTGGGAACAACCGTTGTAACAGCAACTGTCGGAACCGTTTCCGATTCAGTTGTCATTGAAGGAATTGAAAATGTGGCACAGGGTTCAAAAAATAACCTTCCGGTTTACACCGGTACAACCCTTGCAAAAAATAGTGCATCCGGAAGCAGCAGTGCATCGGGCAGTACGTCATCCGGTGGAACATCCGCAGGAAGCGGCTCTGACAGCGGCAGTACAGGTACAGGCGGCGGGCAGGCAGGCGGTTCATGGACAGGCTCAGGCAGTTCGGGAAGCGGTTCATACGACGGTGGTTCCGGTGATTCGGATTCGGATGGCGGAGATGATTCAGGCAGTACGGACAGCGGTTCGGGAAGCTCCGGTGGTTCTTCAAACGGTGGATCCGGCACGACGGGCGGTTCTTCCGGCAGTAATTCCGGCAATAACGACGATTCATCCACAAACGGCGGGAATTCCTCAAACAACAGTAATAGCGGCAGTAACACCGGCAATGGTGACAACAGCGGCAGCATTTCAGACGGACTTTCAGGAATCGGATTTACACAGCGTTATTCCAATGTTTATGTATGCGAAGAAAATGATACATATTATGGAGAAATCATCACACAGCCGAATGTAACCATTATCTATATCAAGCAGAGAAGCGGCACATTTGACAGCAGGATTCAGACGGTGCTTGCCAGACTGCTTCCGGACGAGTACGGACAGGTGTGGAGCAATTATCTTTCTGCCAACACAGACAGAACTTTTACGGCAGAAGGCAGACGGGTACGAATTGTTGTAGCCCCGAATGGCGGTCACTCGCAAATAGTAATATACAATTAGACAAAAATATGATATGCTTACACTAATATGACTTGCAGTGAGGTGAATTAATTGCTGAATGAAAATAAGATTAAAATGATGACGAAAATGGCAATTTATGAAAAAAACGAAGGCAGGCAGATGATTAAAAATTCCCGCTATTTTAAGGGGGATTATGTAGCGTTTGGCGTACTCCGTACATTAATTGCAACAACATTTGCATATATAATCATGGTGATACTGTATGTGTTATGCAACCTTGAAAAACTGGTTGCCGACATTAATTCGCTCGATTATGCGGCAGTGGGAAAAAGACTGGGAATATATTATATCCTGATGTTAATTGTATATACCATCATTGCGGCAATGGTTTATGCCTATCAGTATAATCATTCGCGGAAAGGTCTGAAAAAGTATTTTTCAAGACTGAACAAGCTGGAACGTTTTTACGACAGCCAGAGAAAGAAAAAATAGTATTGGAGGACTCACATGGTTTTTTTACTGGAATTAAAGGAAGGATTTAAGAAATTCTATAATAAATACGATACGTATCTGGTTCCGGCAGTACGGTTTGTGATGGCATTGGTTTCTTTTCTGATGCTCAATGCAAGCATCGGATATATGTCAAAGCTGAAAAATCCGCTGATAGCCGTGGCAATGGCAGTATTGTGTGCCTTTCTTCCAAATGGATTTATGATATTTTTCTTATCGGTATTTATGCTGGTTCATTTATATGCGATTTCTGCGGAATTTGCATTGATTGTACTGGGAATCGTGCTTTTAATGTATCTGCTGTATTACCGTTTTACACCGAAGCAGGGGTATCTTTTAGTGATTACGGTACTGCTTTGCTGGATAAAAATGCCGTACCTGCTTCCAATTGCGGCGGGGCTGTGCTTTAACGCATTCGCCATGATTCCGGCGGCATTTGGTGTGATTATTTTTTACATTATTAAGACAGCCAGTGAATATGAAACGGCACTGACGACAAAGTCAGTCAATGACAGTATGCAGCAGATTTCGTATATTGTAGAAAGTCTGTTTAATAATAAAGAAATGATTCTGTTTGTAATTGCAATGGTTGTTACGATTACGGCAGTATATGCAGTCAGACGGCTAAAGATTGATAATGCGTGGACCTATGCCATTGCGGCAGGGATTGTGGTACAGTTTATCGTACTGCTTGCAGGAATTTTAGTGACAGGTGCCAAAATCAATCTGATTCTGATGATTGTGGGAACCGTGCTTGGCGGGGTTGTAGGGTATCTGTGCCAGATTTTGTTTTTCAGTGTGGATTATTCCAGAACGGAATACGTACAGTATGAAGATGATGAGTACTATTATTACGTAAAAGCTGTTCCGAAAATTAATATTGTCAATGCCGAAGTCAAGGTCAAGCAGATTAATGCGAGAAAGACGAAAAAGGCGCATGACATCAGTGATATGACTTCATCAGAACAGGATGACGAAAATATTTAAGAAAGCTATAAGCGGTAAAATGAGTAAAGACCGGAAGGAACAGAAATGAGGTGAGTATGTGACAGCATGGAATAATTTTTTCAGCGATTATTTATCAAAATTATATATTCCACGGATTGGGTGGACAGATGTCATTGAGATTATCATTATTGCAGTGGTACTGTATAACATTCTGGTGTGGATTAAAAATACAAAAGCATGGGCGCTGCTCAAGGGAATTATCATTGTAGTATTATTTGCGCTGTTTGCATATATACTGAATTTAAAGACAATTCTCTGGATTGCGGGAAAAACCATCAGTGTCGGCATTATTGCGCTGGTGATTATCTTCCAGCCGGAGCTGCGGCGTGCGTTAGAGCAGCTCGGACGCAAAAAACTGGTTGTTGGACTGTTTAACTTTGGTGAAGGCAGGGAAAAGGGTGAACGCTTCAGCAGCAAAACAGCCGATGAGATTGTCCGTGCCGCTTATGAAATGGGAGCGGTGCGGACCGGTGCATTAATCGTTATCGAGCAGGATATGGTTCTGGAGGAATATGTCCGCACCGGTATCGAGGTAGACGGTGTTGTAACAAGCCAGTTGCTCATTAATATATTTGAGCATAATACACCGTTGCATGACGGCGCGGTAATTGTGCGGGGCAACAGAGTAGTAGCGGCAACGTGTTATCTTCCGTTGTCAGATAATTCAAACTTAAGTAAGGAACTGGGAACCAGACACCGTGCGGGTGTCGGCATCAGTGAAGGCACCGACAGCTTTACAATTATTGTATCAGAAGAAACCGGTGCAGTATCCGTGGCGGTGGGCGGTTCAATTATCCGCGACATTGACAGGGATTCTTTAAGAAATAAGCTGGAGTATCTGCGCAAGAAAACAGTAGATGTCAAGTCGTTTAAGATTTGGAGAGGAAGGTTGAAAAATGAAAGAAAAGATATTTAGAAATTTCAGCCTGAAAATCCTGTCAGCTTTATGCGCAATTGTATTGTGGACGATTATTGTCAATATTTACGACCCGACCATGGGGGTGACAATCAGTACCGTTCCGGTGCAGCTGATTAATACAGAAAGTCTTACGGATAAGGGCTATACGTATGAGATTACAGATGGCAGTAAAATTTCGGTTTATGTAAGCGGACCTAAAAGTGTTATCACGGATATTAAAGCGGCAGATATTGTAGCTACGGCAGATTTAAGCAGGATTACGGCATTTGCCGATTATGCCGATATTGATGTAAAGGTTGTCAAAGACGGCAAAACGCTGACCAATGTCGAAGTAACGCCAAAGACAACAGCGGTTAAGCTGGATATTGAAAACAGGGTAACACAGCAGTTTGATGTTGGCATGGAAGTCAACGGTACGGAAGCGGAAGGCTATGTAGTCACGAAACAGTCCGTATCGCCCTCGACCATCAAGATTACCGGTTCATCAACCACCATTGCAAAGATTGCGCAGGTTAAAGCCATCTGCGACATCAGCAATGCACAGGATAATATCCAGAGTGTTGTACCGATTGTTTTATACGATACGGACGGCAATGTAATTGATGATCCGCAGCTTGAACTGTCAAAGAGTGAAGTGGAATATACGGCAAGTGTCAAAAAGTCTAAAACCGTACCGTTAAAATATTCTGTTTCGGGTGAACCGGCGGACGGTTATAGCGTTCATAAGGTACAAAGTTCCGCAGACCAGATTACGATTTCGGGAGAGACAAAGGTTTTAGACCAGATTACACAGATTACGATACCTTCCGACCAGTTAAAGGTGACAGGGTTAAGCAGTGATAAGACATTTCGTCTGTGGATGGAAGATTTTGTGCCGTCTGATGTGAGTGTGGTATCGGATTCGGTTGTTTCCATTACGGTAAAGATTTCCGATGTACACAGCAGGGAATTTACGGTGAAGACATCTGATATTACATTTTCCGGTTTATCATCAGGTCTGGAAGCGGCAATTACCGATCAGGATACCATTCATGTAATACTGACAGGTTCAGATGAAGCACTGGCAGCAGCACAGGCATCGGATATCAAAGCTACGGTGAATCTGACAGGCTTAAAAGAAGGAACATATACATTATCGATACAGTTTCAGCTGCCGGGCGGCTGCAGTCTGGACGATACCTATAAGGCAGCCGTAAAGATACAGGCGCAGGCAGCACAGACACAGCCGGAAACAACAACACAGCAGACACAGGAAACAACAACAGCCGGTACCTCTGAAACAACCGGCCAGAACCGGTAGAATAAAAAGCTGAAAACAGCGGATGGGAGAGAAAAGATGGTTAGTGAAAAAATAGTCGTAGGAAGTGCATTGGGAATACATTTAAGACCAGCGGGGGCAATGTGCGATGCTGCTGTCAAATACGATTCCCATATTACATTTGCTTATGGAGAAGGAAAGACGGCCAATGCAAAGAGTGTCATTTCAATTTTAGCAGCAGGAATTAAATGCGGTGATGAAATAGAGCTGATTGCAGACGGTCCGGATGAGCAGGAAGCGTTAGAAAATGTTGCTGCTGCATTTAAAGAATCATTAAAAGATTGATTTCAAAAAGGGATTGTATTATAATTTTTATAAATTCAATCAGTAAAAAGAAGAAATATGGAGGATTAAAGTTATGGGTTACATGGAGTCTTACAAGGCGTGGTGTGCCAATGAATATTTTGATGAGGCAACAAGAGCTGAATTAAAATCAATTGAGGGTAATGAAAAAGAGATTGAAGACCGCTTTTATAAAGATTTAGAGTTTGGTACAGGTGGTTTAAGAGGTGTTATCGGCAACGGTACAAACCGCATGAATATTTATACTGTCAGAAAGGCAACACAGGGACTTGCAAACTTTATTAAGAAGGAAAATGCAGCAGACAGAGGCGTTGCGATTGCATATGATTCAAGAAGAATGTCCCCTGAATTTGCAGACGAGGCAGCATTATGCCTCAATGCGAACGGAATCAAGGCATATATCTTCCCGTCATTAAGACCGACACCGGAATTATCATTTGCCGTAAGACAGTTGCACTGCATCGCAGGTATTGTCATTACAGCCAGCCATAATCCACCGGAATACAACGGTTACAAAGTATATTGGGAAGACGGCGCACAGATTACAGCACCAAAGGATACACAGATTATTACAGAAGTAAAGGCTGTTACAGATTACAATACGGTAAAGACCATGGAAAAAGACGAGGCAGAAGCCTGCGGTCTTTACAATGTTATCGGCTATGATATGGATGAAGCTTATATCAAGGCTTTAAAGAAAATGAGCATCAACGGTGATATTATCAGACAGGTAGCGGATGATATCAAGATTGTATACACACCGTTCCACGGAACAGGTAACGTTCCGGTCAGAAGAATTTTAAAAGAACTGGGCTTTAAGCATGTTTATATTGTAAAAGAACAGGAAAAACCGGACCCGGATTTCACAACACTTGAATATCCAAACCCGGAAGACCCAAAGGCATTCACACTGGCATTAAAGCTGGCAAAGGAAAAAGATGCAGATATCATTCTGGCAACAGATCCGGATGCCGACAGACTCGGTGTATATTCAAAAGACACCAAGACAGGCGAATACAAGGCATTTACAGGAAATATGTCCGGTATGCTGATTGCAGAATATCTGCTTTCACAGCGTAAGGAAAAGAATCTGTTACACGATAACGGTGCATTTGTAAAGACTATCGTATCTACCAATATGGCAGATGCCATTGCAGCAGAATACAATGTAAAGCTGATTGAGGTATTAACAGGCTTTAAGTATATCGGTGAGCAGATTAAGTTCTTTGAACAGCAGGGTACATACGAATATGAATTTGGTTTTGAAGAAAGCTATGGCTGTCTTGTCGGTACACATGCAAGAGATAAGGATGCAGTTGTTGCCGTTATGGCATTATGTGAAGCAGCAGCATACTACAAGACAAAGAACATGACTCTGTGGGATCAGATGATTCAGATTTTTGAAAAATACGGATACTACAAAGAAGGTCAGAAGGCAATTACCATGAAGGGTGCAGAAGGGGCTGAAAAGATTGCAGAACTGATGGATAAGCTCCGCAACGAAACACCGAAGAAGTTCGGTTCATGGGACGTACTCGAAGCAAGAGATTACAAGAAGGATGAATGTGTTGATTTAAAGACCGGCGAAAAGAAGTCTACCGGACTTCCGTCATCCAACGTATTATATTATGCACTTTCTGACAATGCATGGTGCTGTGCAAGACCGTCCGGAACAGAACCAAAGATTAAGTTCTACATGGGCGTTAAGGGCAGCAACTTAGCGGATGCAGATGCAAAACTTGAAGAACTTACAAAGGCTGTTATGGAAGTAGCGGGACAGTAGTAATGTGAAGAATCCTTAAATTTAAGATTCTTCACATAGATAATTGTGCTGCAGGCGTCACAATTATCTTTTTATCGCAGAGCGAGTTCAGAAATTCTTAACAGAGAAAACACAATTAGAACACATTTCGTTACTATACTACAAAGCATAGACGAGATGTGTTCTTTTTTATCTAAGAACAAAAGACACGACAGAGAGGAGAAATCGATATGTATAACGACGAAAATAACCAGTATAACCCAAGACCGAGATTTGACCCAAAGACAGGAGAACGAATTCATTACGATGATGAAAATACAACGGAAACAACACAGGCAGAAAGTTCAGAATACAGATACAGCGCAGGAAATATTCCGTTTGAACAGGAAAACAATAACACTTCCTATTATCAGCAGAGCAGTACATTCCAGCAGGATACTTCCTATCAGCAGGCAGGCGCAGGACAGGGCAGTATGAATCAGCAGAATGGAAGGCAGAAGAAAAAGAAGGATAGAAACAAAGACGGTTTTGGAGAAAGGCTTGCAAAACTGGCAGGTTCGGCAGCCGTGTTCGGTGTAATTGCCGGCGCAGTAATGTATGGTGTATATTACACGGGAAGTACGATTCTTCCGGTAAAATCATCAAGCGACTATAACAACATTGCAACCGTGACTTCCAATGTAACCGCAACAACGGCACAGAGTACTTCATCAGCTTCAACGGGTATGGATGCACAGTCCGTTGCAAATGCAGCCCTTCCGGCAATGGTGGCATTAAACGGTACGACAACCGTGTCTTCAGGAAGTTCTTCATCTTTCTATGGACTGTTCGGCAGCCAGTCCTATGAAGCACAGACAAGCGGAACCGGTATTATTGTAGGTAAGAATGATAAAGAACTGCTTGTTGTAACGAATGCACACGTAGTTAGTGATGTAAATGATTTAAAATGTGTCTTTGTGGACGGTGAATCTGTCAGTGCAACCGTAAAGGGTTCAAAGTCTGATAAGGATATTGCGGTAGTGGCAATCAATCTTTCAGATATTAAGGATTCAACCATCAACAGTATTGCAATCGCAGAACTGGCAGACAGTGATGATGTAGCCATCGGACAGGAGGTTGTTGCTATCGGTAATGCATTGGGTGAAGGCCAGTCTGTAACAAATGGTATTATCAGCGCCACAAACCGTTCTATTACTGTTAATAATGTAACATTTTCAGGACTTTTAATGACAAATGCAGCGATTAATTCCGGTAACAGCGGTGGTGCATTACTCAATGCAGAAGGTAAGGTTATCGCAATTAACTTTGCAAAGACTTCCAGTGATGGTGTAGAAGGTATGGCATATTCTATTCCGGTATCGAATGTCATGGATATCATTGACAGCCTGATGAGCCGTGAAACAAGAAGCAAGGTTTCAAGTTCAGAAACCGCTTACCTGGGAATCAGTGGTGTGGATATTACAAGTGCAATGTCTTCTTCATATGGTTATCCGCAGGGGGTTTTAATCAGAAGCGTTGAAAATAATTCAGCAGCTGCACAGGCAGGTCTGGGCGCTTATGATATTATTGTAAGCTTTGACGACCAGTCCGTAAACTCTATGTCCAGCCTCAAGTCTATTATGGAATACTACGCAGCCGGTGAAAAGGTAACGGTTCAGTACTATCATCAGGAAGGCAGTGAGTATGTATTAAAGAGTGTTGAAGTAACTCTCGGCAAAAAGAGCTGATAAGCATTCCGGCATAATTCTTTAAAAGGAACCGGCAAAGCACATAAAGCACAAACATAAATTTGTAAATCAATAAAGTAAAATATCCGGTAAAATGCAGGGACAGATGTTGTCCATCTGCATCATACCGGGTATTTTTTTATAGAGATTTTATTGTAAAAACAAAGACAAATCTGTATACTAAACGTGTATACAAAATTACAGTAAAAGAAGGTGCCGTATTTTGCGGCAGAATGGTGAAAAAATGAGTGAAAATAACGATACAATCAACAATCAGGAAGAGGAATACGAAAAGATTTGTTATATATGCAGAAGACCGGAAAGCAAGGCGGGTAAAATGATTGCAATGCCGGGAAATGTCTATGTGTGCCAGGACTGCCTGCAAAAGACATTTGATACTATCAATAACAGTGGTATGAATTATGATGATATGATGAAAATGAGCGGGATGCCGAATATGGGAATGTTTGGCAATATGAACTATCAGGATATGGATATACCGGAAAATCAGAAAATAAAGAAAAAGAAAAAGGTAAAGAAACCGGAAGAAAAACTGGATTTACGCAACATTCCCGCGCCGCACGAAATTAAGCATATGCTCGATGAATATGTGGTCGGACAGGACTATGCAAAGAAAGTCATGTCGGTTGCTGTTTACAATCACTATAAAAGGGTAGCTGCAGGAGATCAGGCAGATGTAGAGATTGAAAAGTCCAATATGTTAATGATCGGACCGACCGGAAGCGGAAAGACCTATCTTGTAAAGACCCTGGCACGCCTGCTGCAGGTGCCGCTTGCAATTGCAGATGCAACGTCCCTTACGGAAGCGGGCTATATCGGTGATGACATTGAAAGTGTGGTATCCAAGCTTTTAGCGGCGGCGGATAATGATGTAGAACGTGCAGAACACGGCATTATCTTTATTGATGAAATTGATAAGATTGCTAAAAAGAAGGAAACTCGAAGCCGTGATGTCAGCGGAGAATCCGTACAGCAGGGCATGTTAAAGCTGTTAGAAGGAAGCGATGTGGAGGTGCCGGTCGGTGCAACCAGTAAAAATGCGATGGTACCGCAGGTCACAGTCAGCACGAAAAATATTTTATTTATCTGTGGCGGCGCGTTTCCGGAGTTGGATGAGATTATCAAAGAGCGTTTAAACCAGCAGTCGTCTATCGGATTTGCAGCAGATTTAAAGGATAAATATGATGAAGACCCGAACCTGCTGCAACAGGTAACTTTAGAAGACCTGCGCAATTTTGGTATGATACCGGAATTTTTAGGCAGACTGCCCATTATCTTTTCACTGGAAAACCTGACAAAAGATATGCTGGTTAAGATTATGAAAGAACCACGCAATGCGATTTTAAAGCAGTATGAAAAGCTGCTGGAACTTGATGAAGTAAAGCTTGAATTTACGGATGATGCACTGGAAGCAATTGCCCAAAAAGCAATGGAGAAAAAGACCGGAGCGCGTGCATTGCGGTCCATTCTGGAAGATTATATGCTGGATATTATGTATGAAATTCCAAAGGACAACAATATCGGAACAGTCGTTATCACAGGCGATTACATTAAAAAGACGGGTGCGCCGGTAATTCAGATGCGCGGCATGGAAATACCGGCACTGACACAGCAGAACGGATAAAGCAGGCTGATAAAGTAAATCCATAGGATAAAGCAGATATAAAACGGATACATAAGGAAAGGCACAACTGAATATACTATACAAAAAAGCGGGAGCAAAAAAAGTGCCGGATTGCAGTTCGCTCATTGTATCGGAAGAAACGGGGGATTATATTATTGAATATAATTCCCTTTATTTTGAACAAATCCAAAGACAGGACGGTGTCTGTATTTCTTGTATTAATGATACGTGGTGTATTTTGTATACAAATTATCCGGGCAGCCGGAATATTAATATACAACAGGGATATTATAGCGTGCCGAAACTGTACGGACTGATGGACACGACCAGCTTTGATGCATCGGGAATTACGGCAACACTGAATCAGCCCCTGTTAAATGTGCGTGGGCAGGGTGTGCTGATTGGCTTTTTAGATACCGGAATCGACTATTTAAGAGAAGATTTTAAAGCGTCAGGCGGCAGAACCAGGATTGCGGCAGTCTGGGACCAGACGATACAATCTGTAAATTATGAAGAAGATACAGGAGAAGCAGCAGGGACAGAGCAGTATGACAGAGAACAGGTACAAGGCATGGTACAGTACGGCACGGTGTATACACGGGAGGACATTAATGCGGCACTCGCGGCAGAGCGTGAAGGACAAAATCCCTATGATATTGTGCCGTCAAGAGATGAAAACGGACATGGAACATTTCTTGCAGGGGTTGCAGCCGCATCGGAAACCGCAGATTACATAGGAGCAGCGCCGGAGGCGGAGATTCTGATGGTAAAGCTAAAACCTGCCAAAAAATATCTGCGGGACTTTTATCTGCTGCCGGAGCGGGTAGAAGCCTATTCGGAAACGGATATGATGATGGGGGTGCGCTTTTTACAGCAGTATGCTATCAGAGAAAAAAAACCGCTGGTTATCTGCGTCGGACTGGGAACGGCTTCCGGTTCAAGAACCGGTGCGCTGCCGTTTGCAGATTTATTAAATACATTGGCAAGGCAGGTCAATACAGTAGTTGTAACCTGTACAGGAAATGAAGCTAATAACAGAACACACACATCCGGTCTGGCGGTATCAGATACAGAACCCTCCGAAATAGAAATTACCGTCGGTGCAGATGAACGCGGATTTGTGATGGAAATATGGGCAGAAAGTCTTGATATCTTATCGGTGGCAATTACCTCTCCTTCTGGCGAGCGGATTTCACGGATTCCGGCAAGAATTGATACAGGAGGGGTCTACAATTTTTTACTGGAACGTTCACAGGTTGCAGTGAATTACAGAGTAGTGGAATCTGCATCAGGTTATGAAGTTATTTTTATGCGTTTTATAAATCCGGCACAGGGAATCTGGAAAATTCATGTATACAGCCTGACTAATATTGTGGGACGGTATAATGCATGGCTGCCATTAAAGCAGTTTTTATCAGGGGATACGTATTTTTTGAATTCCAATCCTTCCACAACACTTACAGAACCCGGTGCGGCAGAGCGCGTAATCAGTGTCGGGGCATATAATCATATTACGGATGCATCTTATGTAGCATCCGGACGCGGTTATACAGCGACAGGTCTGGTAAAACCGGACTTTGTCGCGCCTGGAGTAGACGTCTATGGTGTCCGGGCAGGCGGGGGATATACGACACGGACAGGAACAAGCGTTGCAGCAGCCCACGCGGCAGGTGCTGCTGCCCTTCTTCTGACATGGGGTGTTACGGACGGCAATCTGCCCTATATGGGAACAAACGAGGTTAAATCGGTGTTAATCCGGGGGGCAAAGCGCGAAAACAATACGGTGTATCCGAACAATATTTACGGGTATGGGAAAATGGATGTCATTGAAGCATTTTATAAACTGCGGACCGGTTAAAACACGAACTTCCGATTGAAAAAAGAAGCAGGGAATGATAAAGTAAATAAATGCATAGTGACACTAAAAATTGGAATTATTGCAATGAAAATATAGAAAGGATAATGCAACTGCAGGAAATAAGCAGTTTATGGAACGGAGAGAAAATGAAATATAAAGCACTTGCCCTTGATTTGGACGGTACATTAATTAATAGTGAGAAAAAACTTTCAACCAAAAATAAAAAAGCGGTTATGGAGGCGGCGGAGCGCGGCGTGCATATTATTCTGGCATCTGGAAGACCACTGTTTGGCATAGAGCCGGTGGCAGAAGCGCTGGAACTTTCCCGTGTCGGCGGTTATATTCTGGCATACAATGGCGGCAATATTATCAACTGTAAGACCAAAGAAGTCATTTACAGCCGGAATTTCCCGCCGGAATGTATACACGATGTCTGTACACTGGCAAAAGAACACGGTGTGTATGCTCTTTCATATGACAAGGATGAGGTAATTTCGGAAAGTGATACAGATGAATATGTGCTGCGGGAGGCAAAATGTAATGATGCGTCCGTCCGCCGTGTGGAAAATCTGGAACAGTATGTAAATTATCCGGTTGCCAAATTTTTAATTGCAGGGGAGCATGAAAAGCTGATACCGATTCAGCAGGAACTGCAGAAGCGGCACGGAGATGTCATTGATGCATTCTGTTCTGCCGATTATTTTTTAGAGATTGTACCGAAAAATGTGGCAAAAGACCGTTCCCTTGCAGCGCTGCTTGAAAAGCTGGGACTGCAAAGGGAAGAACTGATTGCCTGCGGTGACGGCATGAACGACATTTCCATGATTGAATATGCCGGTCTTGGCGCTGCCATGGAAAATGCGTATCCGCCGGTAAAAGAAAAAGCGGATATCATAGCACCGTCTAATGATGAAGACGGTGTTGCCGAAATTATTGCTAAGTATTTTTAGAAAATGTGCCGATACTATAAATAGGACACAAGATGTGCCGATATAGTATGAAAGAACTATAAAACAAAAGAAAGTACAGCATAATTTCAAGGAGGAGATTACAGCAGAAACATTTATCGTAAACAGGGTGGAACTCATTAACAAAGTCGAAAGTGTTTCAAAAGTTGGAAATACAGCCAGAGTTGCCGCTGAACAGAAAAACAGCAGCAGCGAAAGTTTTGAACAGATGCTTGCATTAGAACAGAGCAGACAGAAAGCACGCGTAAGACGCGCCGATGAGAGACCTGTCAATGTGAATTCTGACGTGTTAAACGGCAGAATGAACGGCTACAACAACAAAGCAAGAGAAGCGTACTTTTCAATGGTATTTCCGACAATGGATCTGAAAGGCTGAACAGCACACGGAGGTAGCTGGTCAGACAAAAAAACTGCCGGGCAGGCAATGTATTTTATATACATATCCTGCACCGGCAGTTTTTTTACAGAGATCTGATTAATTAGAAGAAACGTATTCGGAAACATCGAATACTTCGCCGTTGTTGATTTTCTGAATCAGTTCGACTGCTGTATTTACGGTATCGTAATCCGGCAGGTCAACAGACTTCTTTGAAAGGTTATATACGGTACAATCGCGGGATGCCGGCGTTCCCTCTACGCTGTAAGACTGGACATTCCATGAAGTTGTGTTGGCAATCTGTCCTTTAATTAATGACGTCATCGTTGCAGGCGGCATATTTGTTAAAATCATATTAGAAACAGAACTTAACACTGCACTGTAATTGGCAAGAATTGAAGGTGAAGTCGCCTTGTCGATAATTGCTGTGATGGCAGCAGCCTGGTTTCGTCCACGCTGGAAATCGCCATCGCCGAAAACGTGTCTTTCTCTTACGAAAGCAAGAGTTTTTTCACCGTCACACTGGTTTTCGCCGACTGTAAAATGATAGCTTTCAGGAGCTGCATCCTGACCGTTTGTAAAGTCCACGCTTGAATTGATGGTAATGCCGCCAAGTGCATCAACCACTTTTACACAGCCGGTAAAGTTAATCTTTACATAGTAATCCACGGTAACACCGTAGAGATTTTCCAATGCCTTAATAGAGTAATCGACACCGGCATTTCCTGCGTGTGTCAGTTTATCAAGACCAGACTTTCCGGAAGCATTTTCAATTGTGATATAGTAATCACGCGGTGTCGAAACAAGCAGTACCTGACGGGTTTTAGGATTGATGCAGGCAAGAATATTGACATCGCTGCGGCCGTTGGAAGAAACCGGACCGTATCCGTCATTTCCGGACAGATAAATGACAAACGGTTCTTCATTGACCTTTTTATCGGAAGCGGAAAGCTTGACCTGAGTAGTAATCGTAATCGTTCCGATAACTTTTGTTTTATCTTCAAATGTTTCAAATTCCTCCGTTAAAGTTGAACGGAGTGAATCACTCATGACAACAGCCTGAATATTCTTATTGGCATATAAGGCATTGACCATTTCTGACCAGTCGGTGTAATCTTTCGTATTTAATGTCGTATTATTTTTTGATTCAATTTCTGAAATGGCTTTTGTGGCAGCCTCACTGTTAATGCCGCTGTTATATCCGAAAGAATAAGACAGGGCATCCTGCACGGAGTCGGCCTTGTCATCTGCCAGTACGATAATATCCACAATGTCGGTCTTTGTTGAACCGGACATCAGATTAAAGGTCTGTGCAAGCTGTGTCATAAAGATAAATCCAAACAGCATGACACACGACATAATCACGGCTAAAATTTTACCGAGAATATGTGCCTTCGTAAACTGTGAGCAAAAATCATACAGCAGCAAAAGAATCAGGATTGCATTGACAATCAGCAGATACTGTACCGGAAGGATTGAAAATGTAATGATTCTGAATAAAAAAAGAATCGTAAGAATCAGCTGGATCAGTACAAGAACCAGTCCTGCCGCAACACGTTTGCCGCGCTGTTTGCGCTTGAGTGCTTTGGGCGAGAGCTTGTCGCTGTCTTTGAAAAGATACTTCAAATCGCCCTTTGTACGTTTAATAATATTTGACATAATAATCTCCATTCCGCAGGCAATTTAATGCCGGAGGAATCGCGAGCCAAATCTTATTTGGCTCTGCGATAAAAAGCGACTTTGTGGCGCCTGCGGCACAAAGTGCTGTGTGAAAAATATGCTATCAAGCATATTTTTTCACAATAATCTCCATTCCTGAGCGGACAATAATTGCACGGGCATTATTGTTTGCACGATTTCCTTATACAATGTACAAAAAGTACATAAACTTCATTATACATATTTCCTGGGGAAATAACAAGAGCTACTTTATATGAAAGAAAGCATAAGAAAAAATGAAAAAACGATTTATTAAATTAATAAAAACAGGATTGAAACTTATTTAATAACAGAAAAAGTGTGAAAATGGTTAATTTAAAGACAATTAATGCGAAAGCACTTAAAAAAATTAAGTTTTATTACTACGCTAAAGCGGCAGAGCGGACAACTGGATTTACATTATTCAAAATAGCATTGTTTTATTAGCAAAAATAGCTAAAAAACTTGCAATGGGAAAACTGTTTTTATATAATAAGCATAGATTCCGCCAAAGGCGTAAAAGAAAAGGAGTTTTTAAGGTTATGGGATATGTTGATGAAGTCTTAGAATTAGTTTCTAAGAAAAACGCAGATCAGCCTGAGTTCTTACAGGCAGTAACAGAAGTTATGGAATCTTTAAGACCGGTAGTAGAGGCAAATGAAGACCTTTACAGAAAGAACGCAATCTTAGAGAGAATTACAGAGCCAGACAGAGTGTTAATGTTCCGTGTACCATGGGTAGATGATAACGGACAGGTACAGGTAAACAGAGGTTTCCGTGTACAGTTTAACAATGCAATCGGACCTTACAAGGGTGGTCTTCGTTTACACCCATCTGTAAACTTAGGTATTATCAAGTTCTTAGGTTTTGAACAGATTTTCAAGAACTCACTCACAAGCCTTCCTATCGGCGGTGGTAAAGGTGGTTCTGACTTCGATCCAAAGGGTAAGTCAGACAGAGAAATTATGGCATTCTGCCAGAGCTTTATGACAGAACTCTGCAAGTACATCGGTGCTGATGTCGATGTTCCTGCCGGTGATATCGGTACAGGCGCAAGAGAAATCGGTTATATGTTCGGACAGTACAAGAGAATCAGAGGGATGTTTGAAGGCGTTCTTACAGGTAAGGGCCTTACATACGGCGGTTCTTTAGCAAGAACAGAAGCTACAGGTTATGGTTTATTATACATCACAGAAGAATTAATGAAGTGCCATGGCGATTCATTAGAAGGCAAGACAGTTGCTGTTTCAGGTGCCGGTAACGTTGCAATCTACGCAATCCAGAAAGCACAGCAGCTCGGTGCTAAGGTTGTTACATGCTCAGATTCAACAGGCTGGATTTATGATCCGGAAGGAATCGATGTAGAACTTCTCAAGGAAGTTAAGGAAGTTAAGAGAGCAAGATTAACAGAGTATGCAGCTGCAAGAAAGTCTGCTGAATACCATGAAAAGAAGAACGGCGAACACGGCGTATGGTCAGTGAAGTGTGACATTGCGCTTCCATGTGCTACACAGAACGAACTTGACCTTGATGACGCTAAGCAGTTAGTTGCAAACGGTGTAAAGGCTGTTTGTGAAGGTGCTAACATGCCTACAACTCTTGAAGCTACACAGTATTTCCAGAACAACGGTGTATGGTTTATCTGTGGTAAGGCTTCTAATGCCGGTGGTGTTGCAACATCTGCTCTTGAAATGAGCCAGAACAGCGAAAGACTCAGCTGGACATTTGAAGAAGTTGACGCTAAGCTCAAGAACATCATGGTTAATATCTATCACAATATTGATGATGCTGCTAAGAGATACGGCATGGAAGGCAACTATGTAGCCGGTGCAAATATTGCAGGTTTTGAAAAGGTTGTAAACGCTATGCTCGCTCAGGGTGTTTGCTAATTTAAAATAAATTTCATCACACAGACAAAAAAAGACACATTTTTACACTCCGGATTCGGTATGATAGCGGTTGTAAGAATGTGTCTTTTTATAATTCCATGAGCTATGGCTATGGCAGGGGTAATGAATCCGTGGTATAATACCTAAAATAAAAGAAGAGGAGGCTGTTGCAGATGATGAACTTATTTGAAGGTGTCAGAAAGATGACGGATGACGAAATCCGTATGCAGATCGCACTGTTTCGCAATGTCACCCTGCTGAATGCCGCGAAAGAAACGTCGGGTAAGGTGCTTGGCGGGCTGGCAGACATTGCCAACGCATTTGCGGAAAGCTTCAGCAAAAGAACGCCGTTTGATTTTCAGGTAACGCGCGTGTGTGACATGGTACGAAAAGAATATGACCGTTTAAAGGCAAATGACCGGGTGCAGTTAGAATACGAACTCAAAAAAATTCTGACCGAAAAATGCAGGGAGCTGGTGCCGGAAGAATCCGAAGAGCCGGATGAAGAACGGCTCTCCTTTTTAATCATCAATGAAGCAGCGAAAGTCTACGGAATCCATAAATATAAGACACCGTCAGGTAAAATCGAAGCTGTCAGTACAGCTTATAATAATGCACTGCTGTCCGTGATACATACAAGACTGCAAAAGCAGGGCAAAGAAGAAGTAATTCATACCGACCAGAAAATTCAGGATGCCATGAATGCCGTATCATTGGATACCAAGCGCCAGCTGCAGTCTGCGCTTATGCCAAAGGAATTCAGCGGACGGTGCATCGGACGTATTTTAAGACTGGAACGTTCCACAAAGTACCTTTCGTATACGGTGACATTTTTAGGCTACGGCTGTTTTGATGAGGTATTATCCAACGTATCTGCCGTCTTTTCGGCGATGCGGGCGTTCAAACGGATTTCACGTGTACTGTTTGCACAGATGATATGGAAAATAAAAAATACAAGTCATTTGACATTTACCATAGCAGAAAATGTCCTTCCGGCATATCTGGACCCGGTCAGACGTCAGGAATTTATGATACAGGAACAGGAATTCCGTGCGGCGCTGGCAGGAAGAATTGAATCGGAGCAGCAGTATGTAAAGTGTGAACAGGCAGTCACAAAACAGGAAGAAAAAGCAGCCGATGCAAAACAGCGGCTGGAACTGATGCAGCGGGATTATGATGAATTACAGATGAAATTTATGGGGCTTGAAAGCCGTAAAGATGAATATATGAACAGGACAAGACCGGAAAATGAAACAAAAGACTATTACAGCGAAGTCAATGAAACGAAACGCCGGTTAGACCGGGCACAGGCACAGCTGTCAAAGGCCGGAGCAAAATACCGCGAAGAGGAAGAAAAGCGCAGCAGGGCAGAATCCGAAAAGAATACGGCGATGCTTAACCTGGAAGTGGTAAAGCGCAAAACGGAAGAAGAAGTCCGTGAACGGGCGCGGGAAATTGAAAAAGTATGGAAAGCTTTTTTCTTCCGGTTTTCATTTGAGGAGGATTTGTTTGAGTCGGTTGTGATTCATTTCACAAGGGATGAGGTTTTAATTATAGAAGAAATGTTAAAAGAACTGCATGAAAGCCGGAATACGGGAAGTTTTGCCTATGAAACAAAACAGGAAGAAGACCATACGGAAAGCGTGACCTATACGGTGACGCCGGGCGAAAAGGTTATCCGTATCGTTTATGAGAAAACACACATTATGCAGATAGGATAAAGAGGACAGTGAAAAATGGCGGAAAACAGATATTGTGACATAGAAGCGTTTCTGGATACGATTCCACAATATGCAGGAGAAAGCGGTGTTGTGCGGGCAGGCGCACTGCTTGAAGAATTGGGACATCCGGAAAAAACATTAAAAATCATTCATGTTGCAGGCAGCAACGGAAAAGGTTCAGTGTGTGCCTATTTAAACAGGATTCTGATACAGCACGGCTTTAGGACAGGACTGTTTACATCCCCGCATTTAGTTGATGTCAGGGAGCGTATCCGCATTGATAATGAAATGGTTTCCAAAAGTGATTTTGTACAGGCATTTGACAGGGTACACAGTGCAGAAAAACGTCTGCAGAAGAAAAATATCACGCTGGCATATTTTGACTGGCTGTTTGGCATGGCACTGCTGTTATTTGTGCAGAAACAGGTCAATTTTGTCATTCTGGAAACCGGACTTGGCGGGCGGCTCGATGCCACCAATGCAGTACAAAATCCGGTGCTGTCCGTGATTACAACCATCAGTTTAGAGCATACTGCGGTGCTTGGGGATACCCTTTCACAGATAGCAAAAGAAAAGGCGGGCATTTTAAAGCAAGGTGTTTCTGCAGTTTATTCGGCAAAAGAAGCGGAAGTCATTCACGTGATGGAGCAGACCGCAGAAAATGCAGGTGTTCCGGTATTGGAAGGTGTAACACCGGCAGACTATCAAATTACGAAAAACACAGGAAAGTGTATTGATTTTTCACTGCATAATGGTTATTATAAGAATGATTGTTTTTCTCTGGCAACAGGAGCTGTTTATCAGGCGGAAAATTGCAGCCTCGCTTTAACCGGTGCGGCACTTTTGCAGAAGGCAGGCATTTTACAGCTTGATGAGGGGAAAGTAAGGCAGGCCGTTTTTGAAACCTGCTGGGAAGGCAGAATGGAAGAAATTGAGCCGGATATTTATATTGACGGTGCACACAATCCGGAAGGCATTGAAGCATTTATCCGGTCGGCGCGTTCTATTTGCGGGAAAAGACCGGCAGTTCTTTTATTTTCAGTTGTAAAAGATAAGAATTTTGAGCAGATGATTGGGATGCTTGCGGCATCCGGGGTATTTACCCATTATATTATTGTACAGATGCAGACAAAAAGGCATCTTGCAGGTGAGAGTATCGAAGAACTGTTTGCAAAGTATACATCAGCCCCCCTGACAGAGTTTGACGAATCCTTTGACGGATATTTATATGGGAAGAAACTGCAAGAGGAGATTCCTGACAGCGTATTATTTTGTACAGGGTCTTTATATCTGGCAGGTGAAATTAAACAGAAGCTGCAAAATGGCAGATAAGGAAAAAGGAAAGGTTTGGTATAAGATTATGATAGATTTTGATGAAGAAATTAAGAAGTTTCAGCCGAGTCTGGAAGTTGATGATGCGGAAGAAGCGATTTATAATAATGATGTGCCGGACATCACAGACCTGATTGCAAAGATTATGGAAGATATTTCAAAGTAAGACGTACTGGATTTGGAGGAAAAGATGAGATGTTATAAATGCGGTGCCACACTGACGGCGTCTGACAGATGTCCGCAGTGCAAGGCAGACGTTTCAGTCTATAAAAGAGCGGCAAAAGCTTCCAACGCCTATTATAATCTCGGTCTTGCAAAGGCAAAGGTCAGAGATTTGACAGGTGCGGCAGAAAGCTTAAAAACAAGTGTGATGATTCACAAAAACAACATAGAGGCAAGGAACCTGTTAGGACTTGTTTACTGTGAAATGGGTGAAGTGGTTGAGGCACTCAGCCAGTGGGTTATCAGTAAGAATTTACAGCCGGACAACAATCCGGCAGGGTCTTATATTGCACAGATTCAGTCGAATCAGGGCAGGTTTGATGCGGTAACAACAACGATAAAGAAATATAACCAGGCATTAAACTATGCCAAAGAAGGCAATCTGGACATGGCAACCATACAGCTTAAAAAAATTGTTGGCCAGAATCCGCATCTGATAAAGGCACACCAGCTTTTAGCGCTGATTTATATCAAAGACGGCGAATATGCAAGAGCCAGAAAGCTGCTGATGTCTGTTTTAAAAATTGACCGCAACAACACGCTTGCGCAGCTGTATTTAAAGGAAATCGAAGAAGCACAGCAGTTAAAGAAAAAGCAGGGTGCGCGTTCCAATGAATTTTTACCGCAGAAGCGTGAAAAGCGTGAAACAAAGGTGATAGAAAGCCAGCCGCTCAGTGGAAATGATGTGATTCTGCCGCGGTCATCGTATAAAGAGCCGGGCAACGGTGCTATTACGATTGTGAATATCCTTGTCGGTGTTGTAATCGGTGCTGCACTCATCTGGTTTTTAGTAATGCCGTCCCGTTACAAGGGCATTACGGAGGATTATAATAAGAGCCTTCAGGATTACAGCGAACAGCTCTCATCCGGCAATGTGGAAATCAATTCCCTCACGAAGCAGTTAGAGGATATAAAGTCGGAAAAAGAGGCACTCGAAGAACAGCTTTCAGGATTAAGCGGAGAAGGCGGAAGCAATAAGCTGTTAACTGCCGTTATAAGTGCAGCTAATTCATATATTGCAAATGATACTGCAACCGCAGCCAAGGAACTCATGGATATTGATGTCAGCTCACTGCCGACAGATGATGCCAAGAAACTGTATAATACCATTGCAGAAGCGGCGATGAAGCCTGCGGCAAATGAATTTTATACACAGGGTACAACAGCTTACAATAAAGCGGATTACACAACAGCCGCCACTGCATTTGTAAATGCGTATAAGTGTGACAGCACGAAGGCAGAAGCAGCTTATTATGCGGCAAAGAGTTATGTGGCATTAAACCAGACGGAAGATGCCAAGAAGTACTATCAGTACATTGTGGATGGATTCCGCTCAAGCTCGTACTACTCAGAAGCCAATGCATATGTAACATCGCATTCATAAAGATACGTAAAAAAGATAAACCTGTCAGACGGTAAAAACCGCTGGCAGGTTTTTTGCTGTCTGAAATGAAAAGCCACAGTAGGAAAAAATGTGACGGCAGACGACATTTCAGGCAGGAACAGCCGGACAGGCACAAAAAGCGGAAAGTGTTGCAAAAAGAAAGGGAGGATTGGCATGGAAGCAGCAAAAAGTGCGGCAAATGAAGAAATGCAGGAAAATAAGCATACGGATTACATTTATATGGTTACAGGGGACAGGCTGGTAATCAGTATGAATGCGGAACTTGACCATCATCTGGCAGATGAAATGCGGGATGTGATAGATACGATTATTGAGGAACGTGGGGTGCGCCATCTCATTTTTGATTTTTCAAAAATCAGTTTTATGGACAGTTCGGGAATCGGGCTGATTATGGGGCGGTATAAGAAACTGCAGGAAAACGGCAGTATCAGCATTGCGGGGGCAAATGACAGTATCCAGCGGATTATTTTAATATCCGGACTGCATAAGCTGGTACATACCTGTAAGGACGTTTCGCAGGCGGCAAAAAATATAGAAAAATAGGAGAGGACATGGAAATGAAAGCAGATAATGCGATGGAAGTGATATTTGATGCAAAATCTGAAAATGAGAGTTTTGCAAGAGTAACAGCAGCGGCATTTTGCACACGCCTAGACCCGACGGTGGAGGAAATTGCGGATATTAAAACAGCGGTTTCAGAGGCTGTTACAAACAGTATCGTACACGGATATGAGGGCATAGAAGGAAAAATCACGTTAAAGGTAAGCCTAGTAGGACAGGAAGTACGGATTGAAGTCCACGACGACGGAATCGGCATTGAAAATGTAGAGCAGGCAATGGAGCCGCTTTATACAACCAAACCGGAGCAGGAACGTTCCGGTATGGGATTTTCCTTTATGGAAGCTTTTATGGATGAGTTAAAAGTGTATTCCGGTAAAAACAGCGGAACAACGGTGATTATGAAAAAAAGAATAGGTGTAGAAAATTAGCAGATAGGGTGTGATTATATGAATCATACTAAGGAACTGATTGAAAGAGCGCACAGAGGAGATGAGAAAGCAAGGGAAACACTCGTATTGGAGAATATGGGACTGATTGGAAGCATCGTGCGGCGTTTTGCCGGAAGGGGGTATGAGCAGGAAGATTTGTTCCAGATTGGGAGTATCGGGCTGATTAAAGCTGTGGATAAGTTTGATACGGCATTTGACGTTAAATTTTCAACCTACGCCGTACCGATGATTACCGGGGAAATTAAACGGTTTCTGCGGGACGACGGCATGATAAAGGTCAGCCGGACACTGAAGGAAAATTCAGTAAAAATGGCGAGAATGATTGAGGAATACAGAAAAGAACACCTGTGCGAGCCAACCGTGGAACAGATTGCACAGCAGACGGGAATTCCCCCGGAAGAAGTTGTCATGTCTTTTGAGGCGGCGGCAGATGTGGAATCCATTTACAGGACAGTCTATCAGGGGGATGGAAGCGAAGTCTGCCTGATTGATAAAATCGAAGAAAAACGCAATTATAATGAAGAAAGTGTCAACCGCATGGTGATTGCACAGATTATGGAAGAACTGCCTGAAAAAGAGCGTACACTGATCCGGATGCGCTATTTTGAAGAACGCACGCAGACCGATATAGCGGCAAAGCTTGGAATCTCACAGGTACAGGTTTCCAGAATGGAAAAGAAAATTTTAGCATCCATGAAGAAAAAACTTGCGTAAAAGCGCATAAAAACAGAGGTCATTGCAGATACTTCCCTTGTAAACAGCAGAAAGGGACAGGAAAGCGATGAGTGAAACATTATATATCCAGATTAACAGAAATATTCAGGTCGATAAACGGGAAATCACTATCGGCGATGTGGCAGCTCTCCTTTGTAAGAACGCCGGCATAACAGCACGTGTAAAAACGATAAAGCTGATTACGCTGCCGGATGTTCCGAAAAGGAGAGTTTCTTTTTCTGTAATGACCGTAATGGAAAAAATCGAAAAGATTTACCCGGATTTACAGCTTGTAAGCATTGGGGAAAGCGACTTTATTGTGGATTATATCCGTCAGAAAAAGAAGAGCCGGGTATGGCAGGGGCTGATGGTAGCATTTGTTTCCGTTTTTACGTTTGTCGGAAGTGCCTATGCCATCATGGCATACAACAATGATGTCAGTACCAATGAAATCTTTGAAAAGGTATACGAGATGATGGGAATGGGTAATTTTCAGGAATATAAGGTCATCGAAATTGCTTACGCGGTGGGTCTGCTGCTGGGCATTGTCGTTTTCTACAATCATTTTGCGGGAAAACATTTTACGGGCGATCCGACACCGATTCAGGTGGAAATGGACAAATATGAAACGGATATTGACAACTGTATGATTGACCGCAGCAGCACGGAAGGGAAGGAAAAATAATGGATGGGATGGAACTTTTAAAGCTGGCAGTACAGATTGCCATCGGACTGGCAGCAGGCGGTTTTACGGCGGCGGGATATTTTGCGGTAATTACCAGTGTCGGCATGATAAACCGCATTGTCGACGTCACCAATACCAAAGCGTACATTCCGTATTTTGAAGAAGTCATCATCTGGGGCGCATCCCTTGGAAATGTATGGTTCATCTTTGACCTGCCGCTGCCGGCCGGTATGCCGGGTGCTGTTTTATACGGTCTGCTTTCCGGGATGTTTATCGGATTGTTTGCCGTCAGTCTGGCAGAAAATATTAAGGCACTGCCAATCTTTGTAAGGCGTGTGCGGATTGGTGCAGGACTTGGCTTTGTCGTGCTTGCAATCGGTCTGGGAAAAGCAGCAGGACATCTATTGTATTATCTGAAATTATATCCATAATACAGTATACAGAATACAAAATGAAAGAAAATGCAGCGGGCATCATAAGTATATCAGGGCATGCAGCGCAGATGTATAAGGAGGCAGTGTAATGGGAAAAGAAAAAGACGATAAAAATAAAATTGAGATTGTAAGTGCGGGTGCAGAGCCGGGAACGGGCGGCGGTCCGGTTAAAAGAGAAGAAAGCAGGGAACAACAGCGAAATGAGCAGTATAACCAGTATGTAGAGCAGGTGACGCCAAAGGCAAACTGCCTGTTAAACTGTGTCAAAGCATTTATCACAGGCGGTTGTATCTGTACAGTTGGACAGATTCTGACGGTGCTGTTTTTAAACAGCGGCATGGGAAAGGACGAAGCTGCTGCGTATACGACAATCAGTCTTGTTTTTGCCAGCGTTGTGCTGACGGGATTAAATATATATCCGCTGATTACGACATGGGGCGGTGCGGGAAGCTTAGTGCCGATTACCGGCTTTGCAAACAGCGTGGTAGCGCCTGCGATTGAATATAAAAAAGAAGGACAGGTATTCGGTATCGGCTGCAAAATTTTTACTATCAGTGGTCCTGTGATTTTGTACGGTATTTTAAGTTCTTGGATACTGGGCGTGATTTACCTGATTGTTGTCAGCCTGCGTGCTGTGTAACTGTGTAAAAATGAAGGGAGAAGTTGATGCAATGATTGTGGGAAAACAAAGTATTTTATTTGAAGAAAATGTATATATAGAAGAAACGGCATGCGTTGCAGGACAGAAGGAATCGGAAGGACCGCTTGGAAAACTTTTTGATGTGGTTGTGGAAGATGCGATGGCAGGCATGGAAAACTGGGAAGAAGCAGAAAGTACCTTACAGCAGCTGGCTGTGGATAAACTGCTTGAAAAATGGGATGGCAAAAAAGAAGATTTGCGTTATATTTTTGCAGGAGATCTGCTGGGGCAGTTGATAGCCACATCATTCGGGCTGATGCAGTATGAAATTCCGATGTTCGGATTATACGGGGCCTGTTCTACTTTTGGTGAAGCGCTGTCACTTGCGGCAATGACGGTTCATGCAGGTTACGCCGGTCATGTCATTGCACTGGCTTCCAGTCATTTTGCAAGTGCCGAAAAACAGTTCCGTTATCCGCTGGAATACGGCAACCAGCGGCCACCGGCTTCGACATGGACAGTTACAGGCTGCGGGGCAGCCGTTATTGGTACGGAAAAAGGCGAGGTCTGTATCCGTGGCATTACGACCGGAAAAGTGATTGATTTTGGTGTAAAAGATTCAATGAATATGGGTGCGTGTATGGCGCCTGCAGCAGCAGATGTCATTGCAGCCAATTTAGAAGACATGCAAAAGGATGTTACGTATTATGACTGCATTATTACGGGAGATCTGGGGGCAGTCGGTAAAACCATTCTTATGGATTTGCTAAAGGAAAAGGGATATGACCTGACGGGCAGATATACTGACTGCGGACTGGAAATCTTTGATGCGGAAAGCCAGGATACGAAAGCGGGTGGAAGCGGCTGCGGCTGTTCTGCAGTTACAATGTGTTCATATATTATGAAAAAAATGAAAAATCACAGCTGGAACAGGGTGCTGTTTGTACCGACGGGAGCGCTTTTATCCACAGTCAGCTACAATGAAGGAAAAAGTGTTCCCGGTATTGCGCATGCGGTAATTCTGGAAAGAAAGGGGAACAGAAAATGATGGTATTTATAAAAGCATTTGTAATCGGAGGAATGATTTGCGCTTTGACACAGATATTAATGGAAAAAACCAAGCTGATGCCCGGACGGATTATGGTACTGCTTGTAACACTGGGAACGTTTCTGGGGGCAGTCGGTTTATATGAGCCGTTTGCGGAATTTGCAGGTGCAGGTGCGACTGTGCCGCTGTTAGGTTTTGGAAATGTATTGTGGAAAGGTGTCAGAGAAGCAGTCGATGCCAATGGTTTTTTAGGGTTGTTCCAGGGCGGTTTTAAAGCCTGTGCCGTCGGCGTATCCGCCGCGCTTATCTTCGGATATCTGGCATCCGTGCTGTTTGAACCGAAGATGAAGAAGAAGTGACGCATGAAATAAAAAGAAAAAGGCTTCTGACAGTACCGGATTAAACGGTGTTTATCAGAAGTCTTTTTCTTTAGTTTGCAGATATCCTGCATTATTTTAATTTGTTATTCCGCGGTGTTCCAATTCTGGCTGGCAGTAGTTGGATTCTGGGCAGCGGAGCTGCTTTGGTTGTTGTTGTGTGCGGCGCTTGTGCCGGTTGTGTTGGAAGTATTTCCGTTTGTTCCGTTGTTATTTGCGGCGGTTGTTCCTGCCGTGTTAGACGGAGTGGTTGCCGCCTGTGAAGCTTCGGTTGTCTGGCTTCCGGGTTTTACAGCGGAAGCATTGGAGCCGTTGTGCAGGCTGCAAAGTCTGGAAAGCTTCTCATCTGTAATTGCGTAAGAAGAATCATATGCACTATAAGAAGATTCTTCATCAGAAGCAGTACCGGAGGATGATTTTTTAATATAAACACGTGTAGAGGTGTTTGTACATCCTGCGGAAGCGACATCGCCCGAATCATTACAGATTGTAACTTTCACATGGGTGTCACATTCTTCTGTCGGCACATTATCCGCCGAAAAATATTCTGTAATAACCTGGCTGCCGCGTGGGTCTTCATCACATAATCCTGCAACAGCGAGTTTACCGGACTGTGAGCATACCTGGGCAGTCACAATGCCGGATGGCTGTGTAAATTCACCGGTAGAAAGTCCCTCGTGAATCTGTGACATAATCGTCTGCCAAATCTTTGTATGGCTGATAGACTTGGACAAAACTTTAGAGTTATCATCATAGCCCAGCCAGATAGAAGCCGTATAATACGGTGTAAAACCACAGAACCATTTATCGGTTTCATTATTGGTCGTACCTGTTTTACCGGCAACCGGCTGGTTGGAAAGAGCTGCAGATGTACCGGTGCCCTGTGTGATAACGGATTCCAGTGCACTGGTCAGCAGCCATGCCGTCTGTTCCTTTAATACGGTATGTGTTTCACTGGAGGAATTGTCAAGAAGCAGATTCCCCTTGTAGTCGTATACAGCGGTATAATATACCGGTTTGGTGTACGTACCGTGATTTGCAATGGCAGCGTAAGCTGCGGTCATATCAATATTGGTAACACCCAGTGTCATACCACCGAGGGCGAGCGGCTGAACAATATCGTGGCTGCCGTTAATTGCCTTTTGTGGAGATACCAGCGTGCTGATACCGAATTTTTCCAGATAATTAAAGCCGACCTGCGGTGTGATTAACGTCAGCACCTTGACAGCCGGTACATTCTGCGAGCGGTAAATCGCTTCACGCACGGTCATCAGTCCGCGGTATTCCCCGGCAGTAAAGTTTTTAACAAGCTGTCCGCTTGAATAATAGTACGGAGAGTCATCAATAGCACTGGCAAGTGTAATCGCACCGGTATCAAGCGCCGGACCGTAAGCTGCCAGTGGTTTAATGGAAGACCCCGGCTGGCGTGGCGAATCAGTTGCACGGTTTAAAGTACGGTTGCCTGATTTTTCCCCGCGTCCGCCGACCAGTACCTTTACATAGCCGGTATGCTGATCCATTAAAGAAAATGAAAGCTGCGGCTGGATTACATAATGCAGCGATTCTGCAACAACCGTTTCACCATTTGCCGTCATGGCTTCGCGGTAGGTATCCACATACTGCTGTGCGGTATCTTCGTTAGTCTGTGTCAGACTGAAATTATAATTGCCCTGTACATTCTGATACCATGTCTGCATGGTCGAATGGGAGTAATTGATAATTTTTCCGTCAGCGTTTTTTACACTTAATGCATAGTTAATCGAAAATTCTGTTGAACTCGGATAAAATGAAGGGTTGTTAATCGCTTCATCGGCAATTTCCTGCATGGAAGTATCCTGTGTGGAATAAACCTGCAGACCGCCTTTGTAAATGAGGTTGGTTGCCTGTGTTTCCGTATAACCCTTCTGTGTCATCAAGTCATCAATCAGCTGTTCAATGAGTGTATCAACGAAATAAGAATATGTGGAAGAGGAGCCGGTTGCAATGTCAAGACCCTCTACACGCGCATATACATCATCTGCAAGGGCTTCATCATACTCTTCCTGTGTAATGTAACCGTGCTTGAGCATATTGCGCAAAACCTTCTGCTGTCGTTCCTGATTGTCTTCCGGATACTTTAACGGGTTTAACTTGGTCGGATTCTGTGTAATGGAAGCAATCACGGCACATTCGCTTAAAGTCAGTTCGGAAACGTCTTTTCCGAAATAACCGTTGGCAGCTGCCTGTACACCATAATAGCCGTTTCCAAGGTTAATTGTATTTAAGTAATTTTCAAGGATATCGTCCTTGCTCATATACGTTTCAAGCTTAATTGCAAGATACTGTTCCTGCACCTTACGCTTAATCTTTTCAATGTCTGTTTCGTTATATGCATTAAAGACATTGTTTTTTAAAAGCTGCTGTGTCAGGGTACTTGCACCCTGTGAAAGACCACCACCGGTAATAGTGTTATAACCGGCACGAATAATGCCACGGATGTCAATGCCGTTATGTTCGTAAAAACGTTCATCTTCAATTGCAACAAAAGCATGCTGCAATTCAAGAGGCACAACGTCCAGTTCCACGGAAATACGGTTGGAGCCGGTGGTAGAGAGCGTCTGGATTTCATTGCTTTCGTTATCGTAGATTTTTGTGGCAAATCCGTCAGGTGATACGTCAATTGTCGAAACTTCAGGGGCGCTCGAAATAATACCCTGTACAGAACCCAGTACCAGACATGAGCCTGAAACCACAACGGCAATTGCTAATATCAGTATAAATTTGATGGCGAAAACGCCAAGTTTTGTTCGAAGTCTTGTAGCGGCGGAATTTAGCAGTTTTTTCTTTTGTTTTATGCCTTGTCTGCCATAATTCATAGATTGTCCTCCTTGATAAGTTCTTACTATTATATCATAACGAAAATACTTTGACAAATTGAAATGAAATTCGTACTATATAATAAATGTTTGCTGCGGAACAATCCATATGGGGAATTTTACTTCCGGCGGTCATTAAAAATGTAAGGCATACAGAATGGAGAAAATATGAAGATTATATATAAGGAAGGCAAAGGGGAGATTGAAGAAAAAAAATCCCGTTTTATTGCACACGTATATCCGGTACAATCGGAAGAACAGGCAGTATCATATATTAATGAAGTAAAAAAGAAATACTGGGATGCAAGGCATAATTGTTATGCCTATGTATTGGGAGAGGATGCGGGCTTTCAGCGGTTTAGTGACGATGGAGAGCCGCAGGGGACAGCAGGAAAACCGATTCTTGATATTATTATGAAAAGCGGCATCTATAATTGCCTGATTATTGTGACAAGATATTTTGGTGGTACGCTGCTTGGAACAGGCGGATTAATCCGCGCTTATCAGGCAGCTTCTAAGGAAGGACTGGAACACAGCACCGTGCTTTCGGTATCGGACGGGGTTCTGGCACAGATTGATGCGGATTATAACAGCATTGGAAAAATTCAGTATATTTGTTTGGAAACGGACATAGATATATTAAAAACCGAATATACTGAAAATGTTTATATGGAAATGATTGTACAGGCAGAAAATTATGGACAGTTTGTACAGAAAATAACTGATGCGTTTTCAGGGAAAATTTCTGTTGTAAAAATTCAACAACAGAAATTTGGCAAAAGTGAAAGCGGAGAGGTGATTCTGCTTTCCTGAGCAAAATAATGGGAAAAGATAGTAATATATCACAAAAAGAAGTTTTGAAAACCGAAAAATTCAATTTGTATTGTAAATGTGATGTAAAAATAAACAAAAAATATGGTACAGATAGTGCATAATTTACATAATGCATGGTATATTTTGCGCAGAGAATTTATTTAATAAGAATAAAAATATAAGAAAACTGAAAAAAATGTAAAAAAAAATAAAACTGGAAAGCCGCATAAATACTGGGGTTTCACAAAAAATTCAAAAAAAGTACAAGAATTGTTCAAAATAGTCTTGTTAAAATCACACAAAAATGCTATTATACCTATGTCAATGAATGTTGGCTGGGGGTGGTTCCCCCGCGAAACCAAACAAGGAGGGTTTATAGGTTTATGAAGAAAACAATCAAAAAGCTTACTGCTGTAGGTTTAACACTTACTTCAGTAATGGGACTCGTAGCTTGCGGCAGCTCAAATGACAGCAATGCAGCAGGCGGATCAAGCTCAAGCAAGGAAGTAACAAAACCGGATAAGTTCACAATTATGTGCGATAATACGGTAGTTACAGAAACAAATGGTGCTGCGGCATTCTACGAACAGTTAAAGACTGCAACAGGTCTTGACTTCCAGTGGACTCGTCCGGACCACAGCGGTTACTATGATGCAGTTGCTAATGCATTTAACTCAGATGAAACAATGCCAGACGTTGTATTACTTTCATCTGACTACTATGCATTATATGCTTCTAATGGTTTCCTTTGGAACATGACAGATGCTTGGAACTCATCAGAAACAAAGAAATCAGGAAGATTAATCAGCACAGCTGATAACGTTCTTTCAGCTCTTATGGTTAATGGTGAAGATGGAACAAAGGCTATGTACGGCTTCTCTCCATACCGTGGTAATGGTTGTTGTACATACATCAAGAAGGCTTGGTTAGACGCAGCTGGCATCAATACAGCAGACGTTGAAGGCAAGACACTTGATTTCAACACATACTATGGCTACTTAAAGCAGATGGCTGCTAATAAGGGTCATTATGTAATTTCTGCTCCGGGCTTCATCAGCAATGAAGCACCTTACACAAACTACCTGCCAGAATTCTATCAGCAGGCTAACTACACATTCTACAAGAATTCATCAGGACAGTATGTTGATGGTTTCTCAGAAGACAAGATGAAAGAGGCTCTTCAGAGAATCCAGACAGCTGTAAATGATGGTATTATTGATAAGGAATCTGTAAACAACTCTACATCTAATGCACGTGATAAGTTCTACTCAACAGATGCTGGTTCAGAAGCCGGTGTATTCACATACTGGGCTGGTACATGGGCTAACACATTAAAGACTCAGCTTGCTTCTAAGGGTCTTGACAATGAACTGATTGCTATTAAGCCAATCAAAGAACTTGGTACATATGTAGAAAGAATCGCACCATGCTGGTGTATTACTACAGCAGCTAAGAACCCAGACGGTATCTTTAAGTACTTCATCGATACAATGTTAGATGGCGGCGACGTTCAGACACTTTGGGAGTACGGCGCAAAGGGAACCCACTGGGATACAAAGGCAGAAACTGTAACACTTGCTAAGGATGACGAAGGCAAGAAGACTAAGACTTATGAAGAAGGCCAGTTCCACTTCCTTCCACAGCCGGAATCACCGGATAAGTTAATGTCTAAGAACCACATCGATCCAATCCTTGCTCTTGCTAAGTTCCAGGATGGTAAGGAAGATCCAGGTGCTAGTGCTATGACAGAAACAGCTAAGGCTAACGGTGATTTCTTCGCTGAAAACTCAACTGTAGCAGTTCCACTTCCAATGACAACTGCTCTTTCTGAGAACATCACTGATATCAATACAGCTAGAAACTACGTTATCTCTCAGGTAGCTTTAGGTTACATGACAGTTGATGAAGGTATGAACTACTACAAGACAACAGTTGGTTCATTAGCTGATACAGTACTTAAGTCTTTAAACAAGTAATCAGTAACTGATTATGTAAACACGGCTGTATAGCCACTTTATAAGAATCCACTTTCGGGTGGGGGAACCCACCCGGAATGGATTCTAATTTTTAGCTTATTTATATCGAGAGTAGGCTTGGAATTTTACAAAAAATATTAGGAAAGAAGGTATGAAGATGCAATGTAAGTCTTGTGGAACAGAATTACCTAAAAAAGCAAAGGTTTGTCCGAAGTGCGGAGAACTCGTTGGAAAGCAGAAGTCAGACAACCTTAAAGTAATTGCTGTCGCCGGTTTAGTTATTGCGTTAATAGGCGGGCTATTGCCTTTTGTTCAGAATACAGATGTTGAGTTGATTTCTGATGCCTACAGTTTTATGAACATTGATGTACCAGCTATGTGGTACCTTTACATGCTGGCTATTGTAGTATCTCTGGTACTTTTAGCAGTAAAGAAAGATATGTTTTCAATTATACCTACAGCTATTTCAGGTATAATTTTTATTGTTTCATTCGTAGGAATGAACTTCAGAGGTTACGAGAGCAGAAAGCTCTATAATCTTCATTCATTGACAGATTTATTATCTAACGGATATGAAGGTTCTTCATATTCAGTAGGTTGCGGTGTATATGTAGTTATCATTGGTCTCATTCTTGGTATTGCAGGATGCTTTATTGATATCATGAAGTACTTCAAGAAAGATATCAACGTTGACTCTAAGTACATGACAAACTCAATCAACAGGAAAGTATGGTCAAAGATCTACTACCACAGATGGTTCTATGTAATGTTTTTGCCGGTATTAATCATGATTTTACTGTTTAACTACTGGCCAATGTTAGGTTGTAGATATGCCTTTACAAAATATATTATCCGTTCACCGTATTATGTAGGTCTTCTTCACTTCAATACGATGTTCACAAACGATGTATTCTTCTGGGATGCATTCCGTAACACATTACTGCTTTCTATCGTTAAGTTAATTCTTAACACTGGTGCAGCCGTTATTATTTCATTATTACTGAATGAAATTACAAACCTTGCATTTAAGAAGACAGTACAGACAATTGTATACTTACCTCACTTTATGTCATGGGTAGTAGTTGCTTCTATCTTCCGTTTAATTCTTTCAGTTAACAGTTCAGGTATGATTAACCAGATGTTAATGGGAATGGGCGTGATTGATAATCCAATTTTCTTCCTTGGTGATGTAAGATACTGGAGAGGCACATTCTTCTTCATCAACGTTTGGAAGGATACAGGTTGGGGAACAATCCTTTTCCTTGCTACATTATCAGGTATCAGCCCAGACCTTTATGAAGCTGCCCAGATTGATGGTGCAAACCGTTGGAAGAGATTAATTTATATTACACTTCCTGCTTTAGCAAATACTATTATTACTGTATTCATTCTGAACCTTGCTAAGGTTATGAACCTTTTCGAATCAGTATTCGTAACAATGAACGATGCAGTCGTTAACGTTTCTAACGTACTTCAGACATATGTATACCGTAAGACATTCGGTAGTGGTAACTCCGATTATGGTTATACAACAGCGGTTGGTTTATTCAAGTCATTTGTAGGTATGATCCTCGTACTTGGATGTAACTATGCAAGTAAAAAAGTACGTGGTCGCGGTATTGTATAGGAGGGATAGATAATGAGTAAAGAACAAGTAGTAGTTGCAAGAAAAAAGAAGAAAAAAGTCAAAATCTTCCCTATCGTAAACGTAATTTTGTTTTTGGTAATTTCATTAATTATCATGGTTCCTATTTGGAAGGTTATCGTCGATTCATTCGATGCAAAAGCCGGTTATGGTATGAATTTCCTGCCACAGACATTTACACTCGGTGGTTATAGTTCAATCCTTTCCAGAGTTGCACTTTATAGACCGTTCTTAATTTCAGTAGTTGTAACGATTGCTGGTACATTTATCGGTCTGTTATTAGCAACATTAGGCGCTTATGTATTAATTCAGTGGGAAATGCCGGGAAGAAACTTCTTCGCATATATGTTATTATTCACAATGATTTTCGATGGTGGTATGATTCCTAAGTACCTCGTTATGAAGGACTTACACTTACTGAACACACTTTGGTCAGTAATCCTGCCATTGTCTATCAATGTATATAACCTTGTATTAATGAGAAACTTCTTTGAAGGTGTTCCTGAATCACTGTTTGAAGCAGCTGAAATTGATGGTTGTTCTCCAATGGGTACATTCTTTAAGATTGTACTTCCGCTTTCAAAGGCGGCTTTGGCTTCTATCGGTTTGATGTATGCCGTACAGTTCTGGAACGATTATACAAACTTCAAGATTTATATCAACAAGAACGAGTTATTCAACTTCCAGATGAAGCTGCGTAACATGGTTATGGATAACGATATCCCTGATGAAGGTGGTATCGACCCGAATACGATTGCCAATGCAGCCGTTATCGTGGCTATCCTTCCTTTCGCAATCATCTACCCATTCTGTCAGAAGTACTTCGTACAGGGTGTTAATGTTGGTGCCGTTAAGGAATAATTTAAAAATTCAACAGAATTTACAGGCTGTCGCATATGCGGCAGCCTTTTTGTGTATTCAGTCATAGGTATTCCGATTGAACACTTTTTCTGTAGGTTTTTACAATATTCTGCTTTAATATGTAGAAAAAAACAAAAAGGTCATGTATACTAGAGAAAGATTTAAAAAGATGCTTTTTAAAAGGCAGAACAGGAGGGAAAATGATTACGCTTAAAGATGCCATATATTTGGAAAAGATAGATGAAGTGAAGCGTATTTTGGAAGAAAATCCGCCGCTGATTGACGAAGTAGATGAAGATGGTGTGTTAATGGCACTGCTGGCAGCCAAAACAGGCAATCTGAATCTGGTACGTTACATCGTTGAATACTCCAGAGCCAGTATGAATATTACGGATAAAAATCAGAAAAATATGCTACACTATGCAGCGATGTCCGGTAATGTTGCGACCTGTAAGTATCTTGTGGAACGGGTTGGATTGTCACCGTTATCCGGAGACATCAATCTTTTGACACCGTATGAAATCGCGCATGAGAACAAATTTTTTGATTTAGAGGAGTATTTTCAGGAGGAGACTGGCGCACCGCTTGAAAAAATGTATCACAATCCGATTCGTACCGGAATGTATCCGGATCCGTCGATTGTCAGAGTGGGTGAAGATTATTATATGGTGAATTCATCCTTTATCTATTATCCGTGTATTCCGGTTTCAACGTCAAAGGATTTGATTCACTGGAAAATTATCGGTTACGCCATTACCAATCCGGAATGGGCAGGTTTACAGCATTTAGAGGGCGGCAGAGGATACTGGGCGCCGGATATTTCCTACTATAAAGGAAGATTTTATATTACGGCAACGTATCGCTTAAATGATGACGGAACGGTTTATCGAAAGCAGATTGTTGTAAGCTCGGACAGACCGGAAGGACCGTACAGTAAACCGGCGGTGATAGATGAAGACGGTATTGATCCTTCTATTTTTAATGATGATGACGGACGGCGCTATATGCTTTTAAACAGAGGTGCGCGTATTTTTGAATTAAATGAAGATGCCACGGCACAGATATCAAAAGCATCGTTACTGTATTATGGCGATCAGAAAAGAGCGCCGGAGGGACCACATTTATTAAAAAAGGATGGATATTACTATCTGTTTGAAGCAGAGGGCGGAACAGGACCTGGACACCGTATTACCGTGTCAAGAAGCCGCGAGCTGATGGGGCGGTATGAGCCGTGTCCATATAATCCGATTATGCGCCAGACAGATGAAAAGGCTATTATCCAGCGCTGTGGACATGGAAAGCCTGTGCAGACACAGAACGGTGAATGGTATATGGTGTATCTGTGCGGCAGAAAAATCGGTGACGGTTACAGCATTTTAGGCAGGGAAACGGCATTGGATAAGATTACATGGACTGCAGACGGCTGGCCTGTTGTCAATAATTTAGACGGTCCGAGTGCCATGCAGATAAAGCCGGATTTGCCGGAAACAGTGTGGGAGTCTTCCTATTTTGATGATTTTGATGGTGAATATTTAAGCACAGACTGGATGTTTCCGAGAGTGCCGGAACCGGACGGCGTGCTGTTGCAGGATTCTCATGTAAAGATAAAGGGAAGCTGCGCGGATTTGGATTCCATGGGAGCAAGAAATATCCTGCTTCGCAGACAGCAGCATTTTAAATTTACGGCAGTCTGCAAGATGAAAATGCCACAGTTGTATCCGGGACAGGATGCGGGCATGACCTGCTATTATGATGAGAATACTTTTGTAAAATTTGGTGTATTTGCGACACAGGAGCCGCAGCCGCGTCTGATTGTGAAAGCAGTAGAAGTCATTGGAGAACAGGTGAAAGAAAGCGGCAGCATTGAACTGGATTTCAGACGTCAGGACGTTTATTTAAAAATTGAAACGAATGATTTGAAACGTACCTGCTATATGAGTTATGATGGTAAAGAGTACATAAAGGTGGCAGTGCTTGAAAATGTCTATTACCTGTGTGATGAAGGCTTAAAGAAAGGCAAGCGTTTTACAGGGGCGATGATCGGCATGTACGCTTATGCAGGTGATTTTGGCAGCCGATATGTAGACGAATACGGAAGACACGGGGATGACACCCTGTATGTTGATTTTGACTGGTTTGACTACCAGCCGGAAAAATAAGGAGGAAGGAACTTTGAAAGAAAGAAATATTATATTGGAAGGTAAGTTGAAAAGCTGGCTTTTGTCGGTGGATATTGAAAAGCTGGCAGCAAAACAGCAGGGGCAGCTTATTCTGGGGCTGGAAAAGCTGTATCAGGCAACAGGTGATGCGGATTATCACACATTTGCAAAAAAGGCAGTAGATAACCTTGTAGCGGAAGACGGAACGTATGCAAAGGCAGAGGGCAGCCTTTCCGATAATTTATTTGGCAATGCGTTATTTGCAGTACGTGCAATGGATACTGTATACAATCCGCAGGACACAGCAGCTGAAAAGACAGAAAAAGCCATTTTAAAGCAGGAAAAGGTGATGACTTCCGGTGCACGATTTGATGCAACAGAAACCTGCGCAGGCACATTTTCCACAAAGCTTTCAGATGCATATCTGACACAGCCGTTTTATATGAATTATGAAACAAAATTTGGCGGAAAAGAACAGTACAATGATATCATTGCGCAGTTTAACATTTTACAGGAGAAGGCATATCCGTCTGTGGAAAATGAATTGGGAAACGCTGCGGCAGACCTTGAAATGGCAGCGTACGCAGCAGCGGCAGTAGATACCATGGAGGTTATGGAACAGCCGTTATATGAGATTTTTGACAGATTAAGACAGATTTTAAAGCAGGTAGTCGCTGCAATGAATACAAAGAGCCTTGATACATTTGCAAAAGAAGCGCGGGAGGCAGGACTGTTTTATGCGTATGCCGTATTAAAGGGCTGCCGCATGAAGGCGCTTATTACTGAAAAATACGAAAAAGCAGCATTGGATATATTGGAAGCGGCAGAAGCAAAAGCACAGGAAGATGATGTATTTGGCGCGGATACAGCATATACAGCCGTACTGGTAACGGCTTACGCGGAAAGCCTGCGCAACAGAGAATATCAGGACTACGGAAGAACTAAGGGAGGCGCATTATGGAGTTAAAATTTGTTACAGCAACAAGCAGAAGTGCAGTGGTAGAACTGACGGAATCAGGAAAATTTTATACAGAAAAGCCGTATGAAATCTACGTAGACGGCAGTAAATATATGGACAGTGAAAAGGTTATTACAACACTTTACGGTTTAAAACCGGATACGTTATACAAGGTTTCTGCCGTGTATGACGGACAGGAAATTGCGGCGGTAGACGTTCAGACAAAGTATGAATTTGTAACGTTAAATGTAAGGGAATTCGGCGCATACGGCGACGGTGTCCATGATGATACCAATGCCATTCAGTGTGCGATTATGGCATGCCCGAAGGATTCCCGCGTGTTAGTGCCGGAAGGTGTTTATAAGATTTCAAGTATCTTTTTAAAGGATAATCTGACACTGGAACTCGCAAAGGGTGCAGTGCTTTCCGCCTTTACCGACAGAGAAAAATTCCCGGTTCTGCCGGGTGAAATTGAGTCCTATGACGAAACGGCACAATACAATTTAGGTTCATGGGAAGGCAACCCGCTCGATATGTTTTCTGCAATCGTATGCGGTATCAATGTAGAAAATGTTGTCATTACTGGTGAAGGAACAATTGACGGCTGTACCAATTTTGAGAACTGGTGGAAGAACTGCAAGGTCAGGGATACGGCATGGCGCCCAAGACTGTTCTTTATCAATCACTGCAAAAATGTGATGATGCACGGCATTACGGTTCAGAATTCTCCGTCATGGACGATTCATCCGTACTTCAGTGAACATTTGAAATTTATTGATGTAAAGATTAAAAACCCGGCAAATTCACACAATACAGACGGCTTAGACCCGGAAAGCTGTACAGACGTACTGGTGCTTGGTACGTATATTTCTGTCGGTGATGACTGCATTGCAATTAAGTCCGGTAAAATTTATATGGCAGAAAAATATCAGGTGCCAACTTCCAATATGATTGTCAGACAGTGCTGTATGAGGGACGGACACGGTGCGGTCACAGTTGGAAGTGAAATTGCGGCAGGTGTTAAAGACGTTCATATTACAGACTGCATTTTCATGAATACGGACCGTGGTCTGCGTGTAAAGACCAGACGAGGCAGAGGACAGTTATCCGTTCTGGATGATATTTCCTTTGAAAATATTGACATGGATAACGTGATGACACCATTTGTTGTCAACAGCTTTTATTTCTGTGATCCTGACGGCAAGACCGAATATGTCGGTACGAAAAAACCGCTGCCGGTGGACAGAAGAACACCGTCTATTAAGCGTCTGACGTTTAAAGATATTAAGGCAACCAACTGCCACGTTGCGGGTACGTACATTTACGGTCTGCCGGAAAGCAAAATTGAAAAGCTTACCTTTGAGAATATCAGCTTCTCTTATGCGGAAAATGCAAAATCCGGCGTAGCGGCAATGATGCTTGGCTGTGATGAGGCTTCAAAGCAGGGGTTGGTTGTCAATAACGTAAAACAGCTTATTTTAAAGAATGTAAAGGTTACAGGCTGTGAGGGTGAACCGATTGTTGCAGGCAATGTAGACGAACTGATACAGGAGTAAAATAGATTATGAATCTTCATGCACCAAAAGGAATTGACGTAGAAAACTGGTTTATTGAATGTTACAGAAAATACAAAGGACATCCGATGTGGATTCTTTTAGGACTTTATAAGGGAAATTACAACAAGTTCTTTATGGCGGTTGTGTTTTTCTTTATCAAGCACTGTCCGGTGTGGGTGCTGCCGATTATTACGGCAAATATCATCAACGATATTACGAGCGGCGCACCGGACGCATACCAGCATATTTTTATTGAAGCGATTATCATGGTTGTACTGATTGCACTCAACATTCCGACCAATTATATGTATACAAGATACAAATCGCTGGCAACAAGATATGCGGAAACGGGACTTAGAAAGGCACTGGTGCGCAAATTGCAGCAGTTGTCGATTTCGTATCATAAAGAAACGCAGTCGGGGCGGCTGCAGTCGAAAATCATGCGTGACGTGGAAGCTGTGGAAACGCTTTCAACGCAGATGTTTTTAAGCATTTTAAATATTGCGTTAAACATCATCATTGCACTGGCAGTAACGATTTCAAAAAGTATGGTGGTGTTTGTCTTTTTCCTGCTGACGACACCGATTGCGGCGCTTACCATGGTCTTTTTCAGAAATGTCATGCGCAGGCGCAATACAGAATTTCGTAAGGAAATGGAAGAAACCTCGGCAAAAGTCATGGAAATGGTGGAACTGATTCCGGTGACAAGGGCACATGCGCTGGAGGAAGAAGAAGTCCACAAAATGAGCGGACAGCTCTTTGCCGTGGCAGAAAAAGGCTACAAGCTGGATATTATCCAGTCGCTGTTTGGTTCGGTGGGTTGGGCGATTTTCCAGGTCTTTCAGGTAGTCTGCCTTGCCTTTACCGGTGTGCTGGCTCTGCGGGCAGCAATCCAGCCGGGTGATATTACGTTGTACCAGAGCTATTTCAGCACCATTGTCAGTCAGGTATCTTCACTGATGTCGCTGATTCCAACGATTGCAAAGGGTATTGAATCTGTCAATTCCATTGGTGAAGTGCTGTTAGAAGAAGATGTGGAACACAACGAGGGCAAGAAAAAGCTTGCCGGTGTGCATGGCGATTTTTGTTTTGAAAACGTAAAGTTCCATTATAATAATACAGATAAAAATGTATTAAATGACTTAAATCTTACCGTTCATCAGGGTGAAACGATTGCACTGGTCGGAGAGTCCGGCGCAGGAAAATCGACAATTTTAAATCTTGTCATTGGATTTAATTTTGCTACGGACGGAAAAGTGCTGGTTGACGGTGAGGACATCAGCCGGATTGATTTAAGAAGCTACAGAAAGCATCTGGCAGTTGTCCCGCAGACCTCGATACTGTTTTCGGGAACAATCCGTGACAATATTACATACGGCATTGAAAATGTCAGCGAGGAACAGTTACAGGAGGTTGTAAAAGCTGCCAATCTGACCGATTTAATCGAATCCCTGCCAAAGGGACTTGATACCATGGTCGGAGAGCATGGCGGAAAGCTCTCAGGCGGTCAAAGACAGCGTATTTCCATTGCAAGGGCATTAATCCGCAACCCACAGGTAATCGTCTTAGATGAGGCAACCTCGGCGCTTGACAGTATCTCCGAAAAACTGATACAGGAAGCATTGAATAACCTGACGAAGGGACGGACGACTTTTATTGTGGCACACCGCCTTTCAACAATCCGCGATGCCGATAAAATCGCGGTCATCGCAGACGGACACTGCGTAGAATACGGCACATTTGAAGAACTGATGGCATTAAAGGGCGAGTTCTATCAGATGAAGTCGATACAGAGTTAAATACAGGCACAAAAGCAGATAAGAATATTTTTTGTAAATTCCAAAGAAGGGATAGGAAGCAGCTTTTGCATTCCTATCCCTTTTTGTTTTTAAATCTTTTTTTAAGCTTTAAAGAAAATCTATTACTTTTCGTTTGTATTCCAGATACGCAGCGTAGCAATCAGCTTTTCCTTAGAATCAGCGTCCATCTTCTGAACGAGCTGCATGATTTCGTTATCCAGAGCAGTATTCTGATAGTTCTTATCAACACTTCCTGCAAGATAATCCAGAGAAACTCCGGTAAGCTCTGCATAGTAAGAGAGCATTCTGAGTGTCATCAGATTACGTCCGTTTTCTACGTTACTGATGTAACCAGGTGTTACATCGAGGGCTTTTGCAACGTCCTCCTGTGTCAGTCCGTGTGCAATTCTTAACTTCTTTACCTTTGCTCCTAAATCGCTGTCCATGTCACATACCTCCAAATTCTGTGTTTTTGTGATAATTTGTTTTACTTTTTGTTGGCTCTGTATCTTAATGTAGAGTCCAGAATCTTTTTACGGATTCTTAAATGGGTTGGTGTTACCTCTAACAGTTCGTCTGTATCGATGTAATCCAAAGCCTGTTCCAGACTTAAAATTTTAGGCGGAACAAGTCTTAATGCTTCATCGGCGCTGGAAGAACGGGTATTGGTCAGGTGCTTTGTCTTGCAGACATTGACCTCAATATCTTCCGTACGTGGATTTTCACCGATAATCATACCGGCATAAACCTTTTCACCAGGTCCGATAAAGAGTGTACCGCGGTCCTGTGCATTGAAAAGACCGTAAGTTACAGCTTCACCGTCTTCGTAAGCGATTAAAGAACCGGTCTTACGATAAGAGATGTCACCTTTGTATTCTTCATAACCTTCAAAAGAAGTGTTAATAATACCGTTACCTTTGGTATCTGTCATAAATTCGCCACGGTAGCCAATCAGACCACGGGACGGAATCGAGAACTGAAGACGGGTATAACCGCCGTTAATTGGTGTCATTCCGAGAAGTTCACCTTTTCTCTGGCTTAACTTCTGGATAACTGAACCTGAAAATTCTTCAGGAACATCAACATAAGCAAGTTCGATTGGCTCTAACTTTTTGCCGCGCTCATCTGTATGGTATAAAACCTCAGCCTTGCTGACAGCAAATTCATAGCCTTCACGACGCATGTTTTCAATTAATACGGAAAGATGTAATTCGCCACGGCCTGAAACCTTGAAAGAGTTTTCAGAACCCGGATTTTCTTCCACACGTAAGCTGACGTCTGTATTTAATTCACGGAACAGTCTGTCACGGATATGTCTTGATGTGACAAACTTACCTTCCTTTCCGGCAAGCGGGCTGTCATTTACCATGAAATCCATGGAAAGTGTCGGCTCTGAAATCTTCTGGAACGGAATGGCTACCGGGTTTTCAACAGAGCAGAGTGTATCACCAATGTGAATATCTGCAATACCGGATACGGCAACAATATCACCAAAAGATGCTTCCGGTACGTCAACCTTATTCAGACCGCTGAAAGTATAAAGCTTTGTAATGCGGACTCTCTTGCGTACAGAAGGGTCGTGATGGTTTACAATTGTTACTTCCTGATTGACCTTTAACTTACCGTTTTCAATCTTACCGACACCGATACGGCCGACAAATTCGTTGTAGTCGATTGTGGAAATGAGCATCTGTGTATCGGCATCCGGGTCGCCCTCCGGTGCCGGAATATTATTAACAATACAGTCAAATAAAGGCTGCATATCTTTTCTTTCGTCATTTAAGTCAGCAATGGCATATCCTGATTTTGCAGAAGCAAAAATAAACGGACAGTCAAGCTGGTCTTCGTTGGCATCCAGATCGATAAACAGTTCCAGAATCTCATCAATAACTTCATTCGGACGGGCTTCCGGACGGTCAATCTTGTTGATACATACGATAACAGACAGGTTTAATTCCAGAGCCTTCTGGAGTACGAACTTGGTCTGCGGCATAACACCTTCAAATGCATCGACAACAAGAACAACACCGTTTACCATTTTTAAGACACGCTCTACCTCACCACCGAAATCGGCATGACCCGGAGTATCGATAATGTTGATTTTTGTATCTTTATAAGTAATGGCAGTATTTTTTGAAAGAATCGTGATACCACGTTCTCTTTCAATATCATTAGAATCCATTACACGCTCTGCGACTTCCTGATTTTCACGGAAAGTACCGCTCTGCTTTAAAAGTTCGTCAACCAGTGTTGTTTTACCGTGGTCAACGTGCGCAATAATAGCGATATTACGAATATCTTCGCGTTTTGTAATCATTGTTTTTTCCTTTCTGAATGTATATAAACTATATCCGACTATGATTAGCAACTTTTATATTCTATCACAATATTAGAAAAATACAAGAGTAAACTTATAAAATTGATTGTATCATAAGGGAAACACGAGCGCAACCCCTGTTTTTATGCGGGTTGTCGGAATTTGTATTTTTTTAAAATTTTATGAGATGTTTTGTAAATATAAGAAAATTTTATGGTTTGTACGTAAAAAAAACACATTTTTTTTGTAATATATCCCCATATCGATACATATACATATTAAGAACACAAAATAAAGCACAAAACCGGTTTTAAGAAAATGACCGGTATTAAGAAGGGAGAAATACTAAGATGCTTGATAAGGTGATTGAAAACAACAGGGTGAGTATTATCGGAGAAGTCGTTTCAGAATTTGAATTCAGCCATGAAGTGTTTGGCGAGGGCTTTTATCTGGTAAATGTATCGGTTAACAGATTAAGCGATATGGTAGATATCATCCCATTAATGATATCTGAAAGGCTTGTCGATGTGACAAAGGATTACAGGGGAAGGAAGATTGAGGTATCCGGACAGTTCCGTTCCTATAACAGACATGAAGGAGTTAAAAATAAACTCATTTTATCCATTTTTGTAAGGGAAATGCAGTTTATTGAAGAAGAAGAAATTCCGGAAGAACAGGCAAGAACCAATCAGATATTTCTTGATGGCTATGTGTGCAAGCCGCCGGTCTACAGAAAGACACCGCTTGGCAGAGAAATAGCAGATATCCTTGTCGCCGTTAACCGTCCGTATGGAAAGTCCGATTACATACCGTGCATTGCATGGGGCAGAAATGCAAGATATGCCTCTACAATCGAAGTCGGTGGACACCTTCAGATATGGGGCAGGGTACAGAGCCGTGAATACACGAAGAAAATCAGCGAGGAGCAGGTTGAAAAGCGTGTGGCATATGAAGTTTCCGTCAGCAAAATTGATGTGGTTGAGGAAGAAGAAGCCTGAAACAGAATAGAAGTTGACATCATAATAAGTAAGTGATATATTCAATATAATTACAGGGCAGCCTGTAAACCGAACAGAGCCGTAGAAAATGCGGCAGTCAGTGAAGTAGAGGTCGCGTTATTCATCAGTACGTTGGTAAGATGTGCCAGACACAGGTGAAACCAAAAGAAAGGGGATGACGCCGAAGTGGAAGATTACTGGAGGTCTTCTGCTGGGCGTAAGATTAAGAGTCTTGCGACTGTCATCTTTAGATGGAGGGCTACTTAAAGAACTATATTGAATTCTTTAGGGCCGGTTCATTTCAGACATGAGCCGGCTTTGCCTTTGTAAAATAAGAGAGGCTGGTATCAGCGGAAAGAAGGAGTTATGTCAGTATTTACCGGAGCTGGTGTAGCGATTATTACACCAATGAAAGCAAATGGAGAAGTCAACTATGAGAAACTGGGAGAATTTATCGATTATCAGATTGAAAATTCTACCGATGCCATTGTAATTTGCGGAACAACAGGAGAAGCTTCTACATTAACGCATGAAGAACATATCGAAACCATTCGTTTTGCGGCAGACCATGTAAAGAAAAGAGTGCCTGTCATTGCAGGAACAGGTTCTAACTGTACGGAAACAGCCGTATATCTTTCACAGGAAGCGCAGAAAGCAGGCGTGGATGCCTGTCTGGTTGTAACACCGTACTACAACAAGGCAACACAGAAAGGTTTAATCAAGCATTATACAACCGTAGCAAAGTCTGTAGATTTACCGATTATCATGTACAATGTGCCGGGACGTACAGGCTGCAATATCCAGCCTGAAACAGCAGCAACACTGGCAAAGGATGTTGATAATATCGTAGCCATTAAAGCCGCTACAGGCAATATGGCACAGGAGAGCAAGACCATGGCACTCGCAGAAGGCCGTCTGGATATGTATTCAGGAGAAGACGGACTGATTGTACCGTTAATGTCTATCGGCGCAAAGGGTGTTATTTCCGTATTGTCAAATGTTGCACCACAGCAGACACATGACATCTGCGCAAAGTTTGCGGAAGGCAAGATTGAAGAAGCAAGACAGTTACAGTTTAATGCACTCGAACTGGTAGACGCATTATTCTGTGAAGTCAATCCTGTACCGGTAAAACACGCCTTAAATCTTCAGGGCTGGGATATGGGACCGCTGCGTATGCCACTTTGTGAAATGGAAGATGCAAACCTTGAACGTTTAAAAAATGCTATGATTCAGTACGGAATCTTAGAGAAATAAGGAGAAACAGGACATGACAAGAGTAATTATGCACGGCTGTAACGGACACATGGGACAGGTCATTACAAAGCTGGCAGAAGAAGATACCGATGTGGAAATCGTAGCAGGAGTGGATCCGTTTGATGACGGACACAACAGTTATCCGGTTTTTTCATCTATTGAAAAATGTGACGTTGATGCAGACGTAGTCATTGATTTTTCATCAGCCAAGGCAGAGGATGCACTGATTGATTACTGCACAGCAAGCAAGCTTCCGGTGATTGTCTGCACAACAGGTTTAAGCGAAGCACAGCTTACAAAAATCCGAGAAGCGTCTGAAAAGGTTGCTGTATTAAAGTCAGCCAATATGTCCCTGGGTATCAATACATTATTCAAGCTGCTCCAGGATGCTGCAAGAGTATTCTGTGATGCGGGCTTTGATGTGGAACTGGTTGAAAAGCACCACAATAAGAAGCTGGATGCACCGAGTGGAACAGCGCTGGCACTGGCAGATTCTATCAAAGAAGTGTTAGGTTCAGACTATTTCTATAAGTTTGACAGAAGCGGCGAGCGCGCACAAAGAAATCCGAAGGAAATCGGAATCAGCGCTGTCCGTGGCGGTACGATTGTCGGAGAACATGAAGTCATCTTTGCAGGAGAGGACGAGGTCATTGAATTTAAGCATACCGCTTATTCAAAGTCTGTCTTTGCAAAGGGCTCTATCGAAGCTGCCAAGTTCCTTGCCGGAAAACCGGCAGGCTACTATGACATGAGAGATGTTATTGCGGCAAAGCAGTAAAATAAGAAAATTCAACAGAGCTTGTAATTTCAAATCCGCAGTGCCGGTAAAGCTGCATAGCAGCTGTATTGGTGCTGCGGACATTTAATATCAGCGGCAGATTGTGATTTTTAAAATAAGCCGGTATCAGGTGTGCAAGAAGCAGTGTGCCAATTCCCTGCCCCCGGCAGTCTTCATCGACATAGACCCCGTACAGATTCGTAAAGCCGTTTTCATAATCAAGGGAACATACGGCACACGGTTCGTCTTCCTCTCCCCGGTATAGCAGAAAATCCTGTTCATCATCGGAAAAGCTGGTTTCATACAAAAAGTTATCATTGCAGGAATTGAAATCTTTTGCAGGTGAGCTGGTTATCGTGGAGTGTATGTTTGAACAGGCAGCAGAATCCGGCAGAATGTCCCCATTTGCAGTACATAAAGCCGGAGCAGCCATGGAGGCATTTTCCGCTGTCAGCATCATCAGATATTCGGTGTAGGCGGTGCCGCCGTATAAAGCACATTTTTTTAAAAAATCCGGGAAAATCCCGGTAAGCATACAATCCGGGTACTGTGCTTTGATTTTGTGGTATGCCGTCCCGCAAAGGGCGGTAAAAATGCCCTGTCTGCGATAGTCCGGCAGTACGAAAGCTGCCACCTCCGCTTCTGTAAAGGATTCATTTTCACTGATAAGAAAAGTCAGCAGTCCGGTACAATGTGTGCGGTCTATATCTGAAAATACGGCAAAATACGGCGTGTCACAGTCCGAAAAAAGTTCATATTCCCCGCAGTCTGTAAAAAAACGTGCAAATGTATCCGTAAAACGGCTGTCAGCCGGGTCAATCTGAAAAACAGTATGATTCATCGTTATTCTTCCAATCTAACATAAAAATTTTATAAAATATATTGTAGCAAATTCAAAGATAAGGTACAATAAAGGAAAAGATTTTTGCGATAAAGTAGAAATGAGGCATATAGATGGGTAAAATAGCAGTATTAACAGACAGTAACAGCGGTATTACACAGGAGCAGGCAAAGGAACTGGGGGTATACGTGATTCCGATGCCGTTTTTTATTGACGGACAGCAGTATTTTGAAGGGATTAATCTGACACAGGAAGAATTTTACGAAAAGTTAAAAAATGATGCGGATATTTCGACTTCACAGCCGTCCGTAGGCGAGTTACAGGACGAATGGGACAAGCTTTTAAAAGAATATGATGAGATTGTTTTCATACCGATGTCCAGCGGATTAAGCGGCACATGCCAGACGGCGGCTATGCTTTCTGACGATTATGACGGTAAGGTTCAGGTTGTCAACAACCAGCGCATTTCCGTAACCATGCGCCAGTCTGTGTTAGATGCAAAGTTACTGGTATCCAAGGGCTATTCTGCGGCACAGATTAAGGAAGTGCTGGAGCGTGAAAAGATGCAGTCAAGCATTTACATTACACTGGAAACTTTAAAATATTTAAAGAAGGGCGGACGAATCACACCGGCGGCAGCGGCAATCGGAACGGTATTAAATTTAAAGCCTGTATTGCAGATTCAGGGCGAGAAGCTGGACGCATTTTCTAAGACAAGAGGCAAGAACTCAGCAAAGAAGATTATGTTAAAGGCAATGGCGGACGATTTGGAAGGACGTTTTAAGGAATGTGCCGAAAAAGGCCGCGTGCATATGGAAGCTGCTTATGCCGGCAACCGCGAAGAAGCAGAAGAATGGGCAAAGCTGATACAGGAAACGTATCCGCAGTTTGATTTCCACATGGATCCGCTTTCATTAAGCGTGGCATGTCATATCGGACAGGGTGCGCTGGCAATTGCGATGACCTGTTATATTCCGGAAGATGACACGAAGTAATGAAAAGATAGGGCAGGAGAGGCATATGCAGAAGGCAAAGCAAAGAAGTGAAATCGCACAGCAGGATAAATGGAGAATCGAAGATATTTATGCGACAGACGAAGCATGGGAAGCCGATTACAACGAATGTATCCGCAGGGCAAAAGAAAAATGTGTTTATCAGGGCAGACTGGCAGAGTCCGCCCAGATACTGTATCAGGCATTAAAGGAATCCGATGAAGCAGATTTGCTTGTGGAGCATGTATACGTGTATGCATTTATGAAATATTACGAGGATACTGCCAATGCTGTGTATCAGGAAATGTCCGGCAGGGCGCAGGCGGCTGTCACGAAGCTGTCTGAAAAATATGCATTTTTAACACCGGAAATTTTAGCGATTGATCAAAAGAAGATGCAGGAATATCTGAACTCGGATACACTCGTACTTTACCGTCATGCACTGGAGGATATGCTCGCGAAAAAAGAACATGCCCTTTCCGAAACAGAGGAACGCCTGCTTGCAATGGCAGGGCAGGTGACGGCTTCACCGAATGAGATTTTTTCAAAGTTTAACAATGCCGATGTGAAGTTTGGCACGATTTTGGATGAGGACGGTAATGAAGTTGAATTAACCAACGGCAGATACAGTGTCTTTATGGAAAGCAACGACCGTAGTGTCCGTGAAAATGCATTTAAGGCACTTTACCGCCAGTATGGAAATTATAAAAATACACTTGCAGCAACATACTATGCCAATGTCAAGCAGGCGTGCTTTTATGCAAAGGCAAGAAAGTATGACTCCACTTTGCAAATGTATTTAAGCGGTTCATTTATTCCAGAAAAGGTTTATCACAACCTCATTGAAACGGTTCATAAAAATCTGGATAAAATGCACACTTATGTGTCACTGCGCAAGCAGGTATTAGGCGTGGACGAACTGCATTTTTATGATATTTATGCACCAATGGTATCGGATATTACGATGAAGATACCGTATGAAGAAGCAAAAGACATTGCCTTAAAGGCACTTGCACCGCTGGGTGAGGAATATTTATCCAAGGTGAAGGAAGGATTTGAAAGCGGCTGGGTCGATGTCTATGAAAATACAGGTAAACGCACCGGTGCATTTTCATGGGGCACATACGGCGTACACCCTTATGTGTTCTTAAACTACACGGATACGTTAAATGACGTATTTACGCTGGTGCATGAAATGGGTCATGCCATGCACACCTATTATTCCAATACAAATCAGCCGTATCCGTATGCGGGCTACCGCATTTTTGTGGCAGAGGTCGCTTCTACGTGTAATGAAGCCCTGTTAATGCAGTATCTTCTGAAAAACTGCACGGATTTATCGGAAAAGAAATATCTGATGAACCACTATTTTGAACAGTTTAAGGGAACGCTGTTCCGTCAGACGATGTTTGCTGAATTTGAAATGATAACGCATAAAATGGCAGAAGACGGCGAGGTGCTGAGCGCACAGGCATTATGCGATGTCTATAGGAAGCTCAATGAAGAATATTTTGGTGAAGATATGGTGATTGATGACGAGATTGCGCTGGAGTGGTCCAGAATCCCGCATTTTTACACACCGTTTTATGTTTATCAGTATGCAACCGGCTATTCGGCGGCGATTGCGATTGCTTCCAAGATTTTTAAGGACGATGAAAAGACACTGAAAGGATACAAGCAGTTCTTATCGGGCGGATGCAGTATGCACCCGATTGACCTTTTAAAGCTGTGCGGCATTGATATGGAAAGTCCGCAGGTAATTCAGGAAGCGCTCGATGTCTTTGGGAAACTGTTAGAGGAGTGGGATTAATTGAAATATAAAATTGGCGAGCTGGCAAAACTGTTGAATATTTCTACCAACACAGTACGGCGGTATGAAAATCAGGGATATATTCATGCAGTACGGAACGAAGACAGCGGATACCGTTACTATGATGAAGATGGTGTGTTTGACATAACGAATATAAGGCTGCTGCGTAAATATGGATTTCCGCATGAAAAACTCCTTGAAATGCAAAGTTATACTATACAGGAAGAAATAGCAGCATATCAGGAACGTATGCAGCAAATGGATAAGGAAATTGCTTATATGACTTATGTGCGGCATCGTATTAAAGATGATGTTCTGCTGATGCAAAAAGCGGCGCAGATGATAGATGTCTATGAAAAAGACTGTGTGGAGCAGATTTATGTATTATATAAGGAAGGCGGAAAGCTTTTGCAGGAAGCAGGCCGGTTAAAGAAAATTGAAGAATTTTTATATCAATCTCCGGAGGTGCAGCACATTTATCTGATTCCACAAAAAGAATTGGAGCAGGGCAGATTTACAATTTGTAATGGCTGGTCGGTAAAAGATATGCACATGGAAAAGTATAGTATGACTGAAAATGAGTATACAGTGCGCTATCGCCAGAAACCGTCAATTATGGGAATTGTAAAAATTCCGGCAACACTGGAGGAATTGTCAGGTTATGAGGAGGAAACATTAAAACAGCTGATGATTGGCAGACATCTGCAATATATGAAAGAACATCATATGTGTATTAATGGAGATATTATAGGTGTGATTGTCAGCAAGGCGGTTGAAAATGGGAAACCAGTCATGTATCTGTTAATGAGTGTTCCTATTGTATCTGATGTAGAACAAAATATTGTATAAATTGAACAAAAAATATTGACTCTGACACGAGGTCAGACTTTATAATAAAATCCGACAGAAAAGGACTGGGCTTTTCTGTCGGATTTTTATTATGGTTAAAAACCGGAATGGAGGAGTTATGGGGAAAAAGACAAAGAAACGTTTGAGCTGTTTTTTATGTGCAATGCTGTTATTTGTAACAGGCATTGAAACATCGGCATTTACCGGGGTTTTTGCCGCAACAGCCAGAAAAATTGACGTCTGGGACTTTGGTGCTGTACAGGAAAGTGACACACAACTGTACAACAACCATATCAGCGCACAGGACTGGGAACAGTGTGAAAATGTCAGCAGTGCCGGAAAATTTGCGGAAGGCACAACAGTATTTGGCGATTTGACATTGACACATACAGTGAATGACCGCCTGTTTTCAACGAGCAGCAAAAATTATGGAACCAATGCACTTGCGAAAACGGCTTATGCAGATGGATATACCGCAGGTGGGATGTATTACTGCAACGGTACAGGTGGTGAAGGCAGAAGAAATATAACGATTGCCAATGTAGAAGCCGGGGATAAGATTGTAGTGTATATGGCATCAAGCAACGCTGTCACAGGCGAACTTGTATTTACCTATCTTGGAGAAGGTGGAACACAGAAAGATACGGAAAGTTTTACAAATGTAGGAACAAAATATGAATTTATTGCCCAGTATAGCGGTTCCTATAAAATTTATACTACAGCAGCTGCTGGTAAACCAATTTATAACCGAGTGATGAGAATACCGGCTGTAACAGTAAGTGGTACGATTGAATTAAATGGAGAGGATATTTCAGGATGTCAGTTACTGTTTATGAATAAACGTACAAATACAGCAACGCAGGCCAAGTTGAACGGAAATTCCTACAGTGTTTCACTGGCGGCAGGAGAAGAATACACTGCAGTGCTTTCAGGTGTAACCGGCATCGGTTTCACCAATGATACAAAGGTTGTAACGACAGATATATCAGAGGTATTGACCGGTAAGGAGAATGTCAGTCTGAAAGTTGAAACAAAGAGTGTCTATACATATACCGGAAGAATCAGTGGTTTTACAGAAGGCTATGATATATCAAAATTAAAAGTGACAATGGAACCGGCAGAAGGTGCAATGGCAGATGCCGTTGAATTAAAGATTGCAGAAGATTTTTCATTTACGGCAGTTCTTGAACCGGATGTAGAATATACAGCTTCTTTACAGGGAGTAAATGACTATGAAATCATTTCCGGAAAAACAGTAAATGACAATCAGAATCATACAGAGGATATTATTGTAGCGGCAAAGGCAGTTTATGCGGTAAATGGTGAATTTACAGGATTAGAGGCTGGAACAAATGTAACAGAACTTACATTTACCAACGTAGATGACAACTATGTGTATGCAGGAACGGTAACAAATGATGGCTATGAAATATCATTGAGAAACGGTGCTTATGCAGTCAGTGCAGCAGTAGACGGATACCGCACAACGACTCATGTAGTTGTAAACGGTGCTGCGGTAAAGAAAGATATTTTATTTGTATCGACAGCAGCGGCAGAACCAATGACACGTGTGCCGGATTTATATGTGGGTTATGAAGACAAGGCAGAATATAATTATAATACGGTAAAAGAGGCAGTTGCGGCAGCAGCAGCAATGAATCCGTCTTCGGAGGAAGAACGCATTACGATTCATATTGCACCGGGAACTTACCGTGAACAGGTTATCATTACAACACCATATTTGTCCCTTGTTAATGATTCAGACAAAGAGGTTCTGATGACATGGTATTACGGAATCGGTTATGAATATTACAGTGCAGACGGCACAGGATATTATAATGTGGAAAATGCGTATGACCAGTATGCAAAGTCAACTGCATCGAAGTGGGGCTGTGCTGTTTACGTAAAAAATACGGCAACCGGATTTAGCGCAGACGGCATTGTGTTTGAAAATTCATTTAACCGGTATCTGACAGACGAAGAAATTGAAGACGGTGTAACACCGGCGGCGGATACAGGACTTCCACAGAGAAAATATGGTACAGATGTAGCTTCCAAGGCAGCAACAGAGCGTGCAACAGCGATGGCAGTGGAAGCAGATAAAGTGGAATTTACAAACTGCGCATTTTTAGGAAGCCAGGATACATTGTATACAGGAAATTCCGCAACCAGTCTGTATTTTAAGAACTGCCGTATTGAAGGAAATACGGATTATATTTTCGGTGACGGTGACTGTGTATTTGACGGCTGCGAATTAAAATGGTACGGATACAGTACCAATTCAGTCGGCGGATATATTACAGCACACAAACCGACATCTGATACAAAAAACGGTTATCTGTTCAGAAATTGTGTTATTACAGCAAATGATGAATTAACGGTGACACCGGGATACTTCGGCAGACCGTGGGGCGCTGATGCACATGTGACATTTTTAAATACAAAGCTTGCAGGTGACTTTATCGTTGCAGACGGCTGGACGGAGATGAGCGGCAAAAAGCCGGAAAATGCAAAATATAATGAATTTAATACAACACGCACGGACGGTACGGAAGTGGATTTATCTGCCCGTGTAACAGGAATTATGTCTGAGGATACAGCAAATGCAGTTGATGTAACAGCTTATTTTAACGGCTGGACACCAAAGGCATACACAAAGGAAGCAGACGGCGTTGCATTTACAAGGGTTCCTTATGTTGTGGATAACGGTGATATTAATGCGCCATATCCGGGACACAAACTCACAGTTGGCTATTCTTTAGGCGAAGTAAATGATGCCAGTGATGCTTCGGTTATCCGCTGGTATATCGTTGCAGATGACGGAACAGAAACACTTAGCTGCAGCTCTACGGCAAATGCAGATAAGAGTTTTACCATTCCGTCAGAAGCAGAAGGCAAACGTATTAAGGTTGTTGTTATTCCGCAGACTATCAGTGGAACAACTGGTGAAGCAGCAGAATATAAAGTAGAAGCATTTGTAAGAGAAGGTTACGAAGACCCGTCTTCTACAGGTTCGGATATTGAACTGGGAAAGGGCGTTAATATTTTCCTTGCAGGAGATTCTACGGTAAAGGATTATTCTGCAAACGGAATGTATATGTCCGGCAAGGCACAGGCAGAAGGTTCATGGGGCGAATATTTGCAGAGTTTCTTTGATGATTCAAAGGTCAAGGTTGTCAACTATGCCAATGGCGGACGAAGCAGCAGAAACTTTATTAACGAAGGTTCACTGGATAAGATTGCAGAAAATATTAAAGCGGGAGATTATCTGTTTATTCAGTTTGGACATAATGACTGTTCAAACCAGTCTGGTTATTTAGAAGACCGCTATGTGCCGTTAGGGACACCGGATGAAAACGGTATTTATCCGACAACCGCAGGAACAAAAGTGGCAACACCGTCAACACTTACAGATAAATACGGTGATACATTTTATTCGTATGACTGCGGTGGAACATATAAATGGTACTTACAGCAGTATATTGAAGTGGCAAAGGCAGCAGGTGCAAAACCTGTTCTTGTAACACCGGTTTCAAGACTTTATTATACGGCAGACGGTACAATTAAGGCACACCATGATTCAACAGATACAACAACGGGAACGCTTGTTACAGAGAACAACGCATATGTAACAGCGGTAAAACAGCTGGCAGAAGAACAGAATGTACTGCTTATGGATGCGTTTGAGTTGACAAAGACAATGTATGAAACGGCTTATGCCAACGATACGGCAGCATCAAATGGGGTATCTGAATACGGTACACAGGTAATGGCACAGGGAGATAAGACACACAGCAATAAGCTGGGAGGTTTCCTGACTTCTGCAATGATTGCACAGCAGTTACAGAATATGGATTTAACGATTTCGTCAGCCGTTAAGATGCCAAGTCAGGTTGCAGGAAACAATCCGGATGGACAACAGACATTTACTGTAAATGGTAAAAATGAATTAAAAGCATATATCAAAGATGCAGACGGTAATTACACAAAAGTATCAGAGTATTGGACAAAATATGGACAGACATTGATTACCGAAATTGGTGAAAAGCACGAGGAATTGAGTAAACCGTCAGAGCCGGATACACCGTCAGAAGAACAGGCAACTGTATGGGTAGTCGGCGATTCAACCGTATGCAGCTTTACAGATGCATACTACTATCCGAGATACGGCTGGGGTACACAGTTATCCAACTATTTTGACAGCACATTAAAGGTTGAAAACCTTGCACTTTCAGGCAGAAGCTCAAAGAGCTTTACGTCAGAAGACAACTATAAGACATTGTTGGAAGGCATGACAAGCGGAGATTATCTGCTGGTAGGCTTCGGACACAATGATGAAAAGGCAGAAGACGGCAGATATACAGACCCGAACGGCGATTATACGGCAGAAGGCTCTTTTGCAAATTCATTATATGAAAATTATGTAAAACCTGCACAGGAAAAGGGTGTAACAGTAATTTTATGCACACCGATTGTCAGAAGAACCGCAAACGGTGAATGGAGCAGATCAAATCTGCACGTTACAGCCGATACTGTCAGCGAAGGAAAGACTTATGCGGGCGGCGACTACGCAGAAGCCGTCAGAAAATTAGGCAGTGATGTCAATGTTCCTGTAGTGGATATGACAACACTGACAAAGAATCTGTATGATTCACTCGGCGCAGATGAAACCGTAAATTTACATTCATGGACATCATCCAGTGCCGCAAGCGTGGATAATACACACACCAACATTTACGGTGCGCGTTACAATGCATATATGCTGACACAGGAAATCAAGAAGTTAAATGTGGCAGGCATTGCAGACCACATTTTATCCGCAGAAGCGCCGGTAAAGAGCGAAGTCTTAAAGCCGAATTCGGATTATAAGGAAGCGGATTATACACCGGTAACGGGTGAGAGTACACTTTGGAAGAAAGCAGGTATCTGGAGCGGTTCTGTATTTGGAAATGTCGGTGGCAATCCGTCAACGGATAACCATACACTGGAAACAGATGCAAACGGCAATATCCACATTGCAGTCAGAAAAAATAAGGGTAAGATTGGAAGCACGGCAGACGGTATTGCCATGTATTATTACAAAGTACCGGCAGCAAGCAGTTTTACACTGACAGCAAAAGCAACCATTAATTCTTTTGACAACAATGACCAGGTATCCTTTGGTTTAATGGCAAGAGATGATATGTATCTTGATACAAATACAACCAATGCACTGGGTGATTATGTAGCGGCAGGACCGTTAAAGTTAAAGAGCGGCGCATGGAACTGCTTTGCAAGAAAGAGCGGTGTGCTGACACAGGGCGGAACTTGTGAAAATGCGATTACAAATGGAGATACCGTAGACTTAAAGATTGAAAGCAATGCAGACGGATATGCCTGCACATTCGGTCAGGAAGCAACCGTTACGGGCGGATTTGATTTCAAACTGACAACGATTGATTCCGATTATGTCTATGTGGGTATGTATGTGGCAAGAAATGCCGATGTAACATTCTCTGATGTAAAGCTTATCGTAGACGGCAGGGAAGTCACAGCAGAACCGGAACAGCCAAGCGAACCGGAGCAGCCGACGACACCGGAGCAGCCAATAACACCGGAACAGCCAACGACACCGGAACAGCCGACAACACCGGAGCAGCCAACAACACCGGAACAGCCGACAACACCGGCAGAGCCAACGACACCGGAACAGCCGACAACACCGGAGCAGCCAACAACACCGGAACAGCCGACAACACCGGCAGAGCCGACGACACCGGAACAGCCAACGACACCGGCAGAGTCAACAAAACCGGAAGCCGCGTATGTAGATATTACAGTTGAAGGTGTGGCAGCGGCAACAATCGGTCCTGATGCGGTTGTAAAGACTGTGGATGGAACTGTGCTTACAGCCGACCAAATAAAGCTTATTTTGACAACTGTGACAGAGAATGAACAGCAGTTTGCAATCAAAAATAAATTGGAAAGTCAGGCTATGGCATTAAAGGCAAATAACGCTTATTACCACATCGGTCTGACAGATATGGCAGGAAATACGGCAGAATTGGTACAGGGAACAATTCGTTTTCTTCTTGCATATCCGGACGGAACAGGGGAACAGGACAGTTTTGTTGTGTATCATGTGAAGGATAACGGAGAAATAGAAAACATGCCGGTGCAGTTATCTGCAAATGGTATTGTAATAGAAACAACGGGATTCAGTGATTTTGTTGTCAGCTATGATATAGTTCGGTCAGCAGATACGACACATAATACAGATACAGACGATGTAAAAACAGCAGATATGGCGCAGACACTTCCGTATACAGTCATGTTACTGGCAGCATTTGGATGCTTTGGTCTGGTAGTTACATCGAAAAAGCGTCATGCAAAATAAAAAGTAAGATATAAAAAATAATGACCGCTGTGTGAAAGGTGAAATTATTTTACCGGATTCGCACGGCGGTCTGTTTTTTGATGATTTTTGATAATAAAGGCAAAGGCTGATTTTATGATGGGTGGGGCGTTTGTAACGAATGTTGCAGAAAAATTGCAAGAAATTTGTAAAAAAAGATTGACACAGAAGTTAAAATCAGATATACTTATATTCGTTGGTGCGAGTTTATAAGCAACAGCAAATTTAATATTTGTATTATGCGCGAGTGGCTCAGTGGTGGAGCACCTCCTTGCCAAGGAGGGGGTCGCGGGTTCGATCCCCGTCTCGCGCTCTTTTTATTTTTAGGGAAGCCGGTAGTTTGTCGGCTTCCATCAACCCGATTTCCCGATTTTCATGAACCAAATATTTATACATATTCATTAGAAAGTACTTTTGCAGATAGGGCGGTTTATCGGACCGGTTTAAGATGTTAAATAAAAAGTCACGACACCTTTTTGAAAATTATTCCACAGTATGCTACAATAAACAATTGCAGACAAAGTCTTAAGAAATTTAAAGATTTATAAGAGTTTAATTTTAAGGCGTTTCGAATAAAATAAATAGCAGTGAATAATAAAAAAGAGGTGAAAGGGTAGTTGAAGCGGGAACAGATTAAGAAAAACAAAAAGAAAGCCGGAAAGCGGCATAAAAATCTGATACTTTTATCACTGCTTGCACTGGCACTGACAGCAGGCTGGTATGTTTTTACGACACCGTCCGGTAAATTGTTAAATACCGGTGCGTGGTTCGCGGCAGAAACCGATAAATCTGATACGCAGGAAAAGCAGACACTTTCGGCTGTTACGCAGAAATACAGCGATGAAACGCAGTATGCAACCGGTGATTATATCAATGTGTATCATTTTTTGGATACACTGGAGAAAGTGCCAAACCGCGGGCTTCAGATGAAGATGGGCAAAGACGGCTGTTATCAGATGAACAGCAATGACGATTCGCGCAATTTTAACATTCTGCAGCTGACGGATATTCATATTACGGGAACGGAAGGTTCTTATAAAAAGGATATACAGGCGATTGATACCGTGTATACAATGATACAGCGCACAACACCGGATTTTATCGTGCTGACGGGAGATGTCATTTTTGGTGTGGACGGATACGATGCCAATGACGGCATGCGTGCATTAAATGTTGTCAGTAAACTGATGGATACGATAGGGATTCCATGGACATGGACATTTGGAAATCATGATCATACATTTTTTGACCAGTTTTCATCATCTACAATCGCAGCCATGCTGGCGCAGAGCAGCACACTTCGCATTTATCCGAAAAATGAAACGCTTTCCGGCTACACCAATGGCATTTTTAAATTGTGCAATAAAAAAGGAAATCTTGTTATGGGACTGGTCATGCTGGATTCCGGCGATCGCATTTTTGATGAAAACGGTGGCAGTCTGGGGTATGATTATATTCGTGATGACCAGGTGGAGTGGTATGCAAAGCAGATTGGACTGTTGCAGGGACGGTATGGAGCAGATGCAAAAACGCTGATGTTTTTCCATATTCCGCTTCAGGAATATCAGACGGCATGGGATACCGGTACACCGGTCTTTGGCACAAAGCGTGAGGCAATAGATGTGTCGCAGATGCACAGCGGCATCTTTTCAAGGGCATTGGAATTAAAAAGCACGGTGGCGATGTTTTGCGGACATGACCATGTGAATGACTTTGGAATCTATTATGAGGGCATTGAACTGGTTTACGGTAAATCAATTGATTACATTGCTTATCCGGGCATTGAGAACCAGAAAGAACAACGGGGTGCAACTCTTATCAGTGTGGATTCGGGAAGCGGGTATAATATTACACCGCTAAGATTTGAGTGACAGAAAAATTGACAGAAAAATCAAAAAAAGTTATTGACAATACATTAAAAATGGTGTATATTATTCCTTGAATTGCGGCAGTCGTAAGACAACCAGATGCAGGGAAATATGCGCGAGTGGCTCAGTGGTGGAGCACCTCCTTGCCAAGGAGGGGGTCGCGGGTTCGATCCCCGTCTCGCGCTCTATAGAAAAGATAAAACCGGTGTTAAAGCTGAAAAGCTTTGGCATCGGTTGTTGTTGTGCCTGACGGCGCATGTCACGAATGGATGAAAGTCCCTAATCCGCCCTGGAAGTGGGAAGGATACAGAAAAGACCAAGAGTGTCCGGTTCAGTTTCACTTATAAAACAAAAATAAGAGCAGATGTAAATGCGCGAAATATTTACATCTGCTCTCATTTGGTTTTTGGTTGGTTTTGGTTTATGAAAATTGTAAAAAAGCTTACTGCCTCATCACAGTATTTATAATAATAGATAAATGTGTCGAAAATGCGATAAACTTTTGAACAGATTATGAATGGAAAGTAAATAAATTGCTACCAAAATTTTCATAATAAAATTTTATTGAAAAAAATCAACAAAAAGTCAAAAATAATGCTTGACATTTAAAGGAGATTCCTATATAATTCAATCTTGTCAGTTGAATATTTTATGCGCGAGTGGCTCAGTGGTGGAGCACCTCCTTGCCAAGGAGGGGGTCGCGGGTTCGATCCCCGTCTCGCGCTCTTTTTATTTTCAGGGAAGCCGGTATTTAAGTCGTATCAACGATTTGTGTACCGGCTTTTTGTATGGAAATTTCGGGAATCCGGTTATCTTTAATATTTTGTGCCATAAATCATCAAAAATGCTTGATTTGTGGCACTTTTTTTGTTATTAAAAAGATAGGCAAATTTCAGCGGTAATTGAATTGACATAAAGAGGCGAAAGGGAAAAGAAGAATGGCAGAAAAAGCAGAAAATATCATTGAACTAAAACATATTACCAAGGTTTACAGTGATAATGGTTTTAAGGCAGTGGATGATTTTAATCTTGAAGTAAAGCGGGGAGAATTTGTAACATTTTTAGGACCGTCAGGGTGCGGAAAAACAACGACACTCAGAATGATAGCCGGATTTGAACTGCCATCAAGCGGAGAAATTTTATTAGATGGCAGGGACATTGCACATCTACCTGCAAACAAAAGACCGATTAACACGGTATTTCAGCGGTATGCCCTGTTTCCGCATATGAATATCTATGAAAATATTGCATTTGGATTAAAACTCAAAAAGTTACCGAAAGAAGAAATCCGCAAAAAAGTCAAGCACGTTCTGGCAATGGTGGATTTGGAAGGCTTTGAAGACAGAAAGATTGCAACACTTTCCGGCGGACAGCAGCAGCGTATTGCGATTGCGAGAGCGCTTGTCAACGAGCCGGAAATTCTGATGTTAGATGAACCGTTAGGCGCACTGGATTTAAAAATGCGTAAGGAAATGCAGCTTGAATTAAAAAATATGCACGACCAGCTTGGCATTACATTTATCTATGTAACGCACGACCAGGAAGAAGCGCTTACGATGTCGGATAAAATTGTGGTGCTTTCGGAGGGAAAAATCCAGCAGATTGGTACGCCGGAGGACATTTACAATGAACCGAAAAATGCGTTTGTAGCCGATTTTATCGGAGAGAGTAACATTTTCAAAGGTATTATGACAGGACATATGAAGGTGCGTTTCTGCGGCGGGGAATTTACCGGAATGGATGATGTGCCGGAAGGAACACTGGTTGATGTCGTTGTCAGACCGGAAGACGTTATTATTACGGCGCCGCAGGACGGAACGGTTGCAGGTGTTGTAACTTCGGTTATTTTTAAGGGGATGCATTATGAAGTGGCGGTGGAATCCGGAAAATACGAAATTATTATCCGTACCACAAAGTGTTATGCGGTCGGTGATGAAGTCGGTATCTGTTTAGAGCCGGACGGTATTCATGTCATGCTTGCCGAGGACCATACAACCAGCTTTGTAACAACAATAAACAGCGACTATACATTAGATTTTAACGGAAAGGTTATCCGCTGTGATTTGACAAAAGTTGTACCGAAGTCGAAGATGAAGGACAATGCGCTGATTGATGAAAACGGAGAAACGGTGGATATTTCCAAGTTAAAAGTACAGGTATCCATTCAGCCGGACGACATTGAGATGAGCGATGAGGCAGAAGCCGGTCTTGTATCGGGAGAGATTATCAACCTGATTTACAAGGGCGATCACTACAGCTACGTTGTGCGTACCGAATACGGATATGACCTTATTGTAGATGACGAATATCTGTGGAATATGAACGATAAGGTCAGCTTAGTCATGCCGGAAGACAAGATGAAATTTCAGTTGAAGAAGTAGAAACGGAATGGAGTAGAATATGAAAAACGTGTTTTCGCGCAGACAGATGGGGATTCCGTATGGCGTGTTCCTTGCATTTTTTGTGGCTGCGCCTTTGATTGTGCTGTTTTATTATGCCGTTACCAATGGCTCAGGACAGTTTACATTAAATAATTTGAAAAATTTCTTTGTCGACCCCAATACAATGGGGACGTTGTGTTACAGTATTGTACTGGCGGTAACGGTGACACTGGTCTGTCTGGTGATTGCCTATCCGGTGGCGTATATTTTAGCGGGCAGTGCATTAAAAAGAAAGGGTGTTATTCTGATGCTTTTTGTGCTGCCGATGTGGATTAACTTTACACTGCGTATTACGGCATTAAAAGAAATCCTTTCTTTAATAGAAGGAAATTTGGCATTTCACCCGTTTTTAAATACGGTTATCGGAATGACGTATGATTTTCTGCCGTTTATGATTCTGCCGCTGTATACAACGCTTTCAAGACTGGACTCTTCGCTGATAGAAGCGGCGGGCGATCTGGGTGCAGATTCATTTCAGACATTTATAAAGGTTATTTTTCCGCTGTCAATTCCTGGAATTGTCAGCGGGGTTTCCATGGTGTTTTTACCGGCGATGACGAACTATGTTGTGCTGGATATGCTCTATAACAGCACGTACATCATGGGCAGTCTGATTGGCAGCTATTTCAGCGCATACGACTGGCACAACGGCTCAATGATTGCCCTGATACTGTTATTTATTATCGGTATCGTGGCGGTCGTATCCGAGGGAAATGATACGGAAAATACAGGCAGGGGATTAGTGTGAAGAATCCTTAAATCTAAGATTCTTCACGTCAAGCATAGCTTGATGTTAGCACTTTGTGCCGCAGGCGTCACAAAGTCGCTTTTTATCGCAGAGCCAAATAAGATTTGGCTCGCGATTCCTCCGGCATTAAAATGCCTGCGGAATGGAGATTATTATAATGAAAAAAGGATTCAGATACGGATGGATTGGTCTGGTTTTATTATTTATGTATGCACCGATTCTGATTTTGGCAGTCTACAGCTTTACGGATGCTGCCAATATCGGACCGTTCCGGTCTTTTTCCGTGCATAATTATGTGACACTTTTTACAACACCGGAGCTGTTAAACATGATTTTAGGCTCAGTGATTTTAGCGGTGGGCAGTGGTTTGATTGCAACGATTCTTGGTACATCGGGTGCAATTGGTGCATTTTATTCTAAAAAAAGAGTGAAAACGGCAATGAGTGCGCTCAATCAGGTGCCGGTTGTCAATGCAGATGTTGTAACCGGATTTTCAATGTGTATTCTGCTCGTGGTTGTGTTCGGTGTGAGCAAGGATACATATATTCCACTGGTACTGGGACATGTGGTTTTGAGTGCGCCGTTTGTTTATCTGGCGGTAGTGCCGAAGTTAAAGCAGATGGACCCAAGCATTTACGAAGCGGCGCTCGATTTGGGGGCAACACCGTTTTATGCGCTGGTCAAAGTGATTATTCCGGAAATTGCATCGGGAATTTTATCAGGGTTTGTCATGGCAATCACACTTTCACTGGATGATTATTTTGTTGCAACCTATACGAAACCGGCAACCTTTGATACGATTAGTACTTATGTAGTAAATGCGACAAAGGGTTCACAGACAGAGATTAAGACGGCACTGTGGGCGCTGTCTACGATTATCTTTTTGGTCGTTGTTGTGGTTGAACTTGTATTAAATCTGGCACCGGCAAAGAAGGCAGCAGGAGAGGAGACTGAAATTGATGAGTAAACGGTATAAGCGGCTGTTGTCCGTCATAATTTCCATTGTACTGCTGGCAGGCATCGCAACAGCAGTGGGGGCAGTTGATATTTTTTCTTTAAAAAACAGTGAGCAGGAGGCAATGGCATCGGATTCGGATACTATCATCCTGCGTGTGTGTAACTGGGAAGAATACATTGATACCGGGGACTGGGACGAAGCGATAGAATTGGACAGCGGTGAAATTAAGGGTGAAAATTCTATTGTAAAGGATTTTGAAGACTGGTATTATCAGATTTACGGTAAAAAAGTTGTGGTCGAATATAGCACCGTCGGAACAAATGAAGAATTATATAATATGCTGACACTCGGCGATGAGTATGATTTGATATGTCCGTCGGAATACATGATTATGAAGCTGATGGCTGAGGGCTGGCTGGAACCGTTTTCAGAGCAGTTCTTTGATAAAAATGTAACAGAAAATTATTACACACGCGGCGTTTCACCGTTTATCCGCAGTACCTTTGATGAAAATACGATTAACGGGGAGGCATGGAGCCGTTATGCCGCCGGGTATATGTGGGGCATTACAGGGATTGTATACAATCCGGAGGAAGTCACAGAAGAGGAAGCTTCTACGTGGAAAATTATTTCAAATGACAAGTTTAAACGGCAGATTACGATTAAGGATAATGTCAGGGATTCAATGTTTGCGGCGGTCGGTGCGATAAAGTCGGATAAGCTGTTGTCGTCTTCCTTTTTAAATGCCGCAGATTATAAAGAACGTCTGTCGGCAGAAATGAATGATACATCTGAAGAAACGATTGAGCAGATTCAGGAGTATTTGCAGGCAGTTAAAGACAATGCCTACTCTTTTGAAACGGACAGCGCAAAAGCCGATATGATTACCGGAAAAGTGGTAGCGGGCTACCAGTGGTCAGGCGATGCCGTGTATACGATGGATCAGGCAGAAAAAGATGATTTTTATCTGGATTTTGCAGTGCCAAGAGAAAGCACGAATCTGTATTTTGACGGCTGGTGCATGTTAAAGAACGGCATTAAAGACAGCGCAGAGAAAAAGCAGGCGGCAGAAGGGTTTATCAATTTCCTTTCAAAGCCTGAAAATGCAGTCCGCAATATGGATTATATCGGATATACGTCCGTGATTTCCGGCGGGGACAGTCCGGTGGTCTATGACTATATTAAATGGAATTACGGCGCAGAAGACGGAGGGGAAGATACCGTGACCTATCCGCTCGGTTATTTCTTTTCCGGTGATACGGAAGATAAAAAGTATATGCTGACGGTTCCGGCAGAACAGACACACCGCCAGTTATCCGCGCAGTATCCAACCGAGGAGATGATAGAGCGCAGTGCAGTCATGAGTTATTTTGACACCGAGGAAAATGCGCGTATCAATCAGATGTGGATTAATGTGCGTTGTTATAATATTGAAAATGTACCGGTATGGGCATGGATTGTAACAGGACTTGTCATTGCGGGATTGATTGTACTTGCGGTAAGAAAGCATTTTAAAAAGAAAGTATACATAAAATAAAAATGATTGCATGAAAAAAGCAGATAACGGGAATCGAACCCGCCTTTCCGGCTTGGGAAGCCGGCGTTCTACCGATGAACCATATCTGCATGGAAATCATTATAGCACATTGACTTTAAAATTCAAGTTGAAATTCAATTAAAAAATCCGGCAGAAAACCGGTTGGCAGGCTGAAATATCAGACCTTTCAACCGGCGTCTGCCGGATTTTTACTTTATGAAACTTCGCCTACGGCGGATATTAGCAACCGAAGTAAAAAAACTTGCAAATTACGCTAAATAACTCGGAACAGCTATTAAAGTTAAAACACATAAAATTATTGCCTCCTTGTTTTTCGTTTATTTGTATCAGCTGATTACAAATGAATTGTAACAATTTTGTAACATTTGAGCAATAGGAGGTTACTGGAAAAAGACTTGACAGATAACGTGCGGTGTAATAATATAAATAAAAAGATATTATATGACATATAATATCATGCAACAAAATAATAAAAAGAAACGGAGACAGAAATGATTTTTCAGATTGGTTCGGCACTGCTGGATGCCTGTGTTCTGTCTGTTCTGGAGCGGGAAGATATGTATGGATATATTCTGACACAGAATGTCAAGGAGGTTGTGGATATTTCAGAATCCACGTTATATCCGGTACTGCGCAGACTGCAAAAGGAAGCATATCTTGTCACCTATGACCAGCCGTTTGCAGGAAGAAACAGACGGTATTATCAGATTACGGACAAGGGCAGAGAGCAGCTTGCAATGTACAGGAAAGAGTGGATTGCATACAAATCCAATATTGACAGAATATTGACAGGAGAGGAAAAGCAATGACGAGAGAAGAATATTTGAATATTTTACAGGCAAATCTGCAATATCTTCCGCCGCAGGAAGCAGAAAACATCATGGAATATTACCGGGAATATTTTGATGATGCCGGTGTAGAAAATGCGGAAAAAGTAATGCAGGAGCTGGGCGCACCCGAACAGCTTGCAAAAAGGGCGGCGGCAGATGCTGCCGCGGAAAATGAATTTGCAGGCGCAGCAGGTTCCGGACAGAATCCGGGCTTTGCAAGTTATAACGGACAGACAGCCGCAAAGAAAAAGCATACGGCGGCAGACATTACATTGGCGGTGATTACATCCCCAATCTGGGCAAGTCTTTTACTGGCGGCAGTCTGTGTGCTGTTTGCGGTGGTGATTACCGTTGCGGCAGTGGTGCTGTCATTGGGATTTGCGGCGGCGGTCATGGTAGCTGCCGGATTATTTACCGTGGGAACAGCACTTGTTACTGTGTTTTTACATATACCGACAGCGGTTATGCTGATTGGTGCGGGACTGGTGAGCGTAGGACTGGGACTGCTTGCGGCGCTGCTGACATATGGATGCGTTATAGGAATTAAAAGGTTTGTGATGTGGATTTCTAATAAAGAATGGAGAAATGCGAAAATCCATAAATCAAAGATTTTAGCATAACAGAATTGTGCCGCAGGCGTCACAATTCTGAATTTATCGCAGAACTGAATAAATTCAGTTCGCGGTTCCTTGTGCATTAAAATGCCTGCGGAATGGAGAAGAAGATGAAAAAATGGATAAAGATTACAGGAATAACAGCCGCCGTGTGTATCGGCGCGGGATTGATTTGTTTTGTATCGGGCGTTTTTGCGGGTGCAAAGAGCGGTGTTTTTATTTCAAGACGCGGTATTGAACTAGAAGGCAGTGCTTATTCTGATGAGCGCTATGGCATTTCACAAATCAAAGACATCGAGATTGAAGCGGATGATGCCAAAGTTGAAATAAAGCCGTCACAGGATGATACCTTCGGTTACAGCGTGACCTATGAGGATACACACAGCACACCACAGGTTACGGTTGACAATGGGAAAATCCGCATAGAGGAAAAAACAAGCGGAGGATTTTGGATTTTAGACTTCGGTTTTGCCGCGTTGTTTGAAAACCGGGAAAATGTAGTGACGGTCTATGTGCCGGAAAAAGCAGCCCTTGATACGGTAAAAATTGATACGTCAAACGGAAAAGTGACAGCCGATGCCTGGTTTACGACACAGAATCTTAATGTACAGTCGGACAATGGCAAAATTGAACTGATGCAGATGATTTGCGAGAAAAATGCGCAGGTGCATTGCAGTAACGGTAAAATAACGGTAAATGCAGAATTTAAAGGCGAGAGCCTTTTTTCAAGCAATAACGGCAATGTAGAGCTTGCCGGAGCATGGGAGGGAACGGTGACCTGTAAAACCAATAACGGTAAAATACAGGTAACGGCGCCAAAGCCGGAAAGTGCGTACCGCGTGGAAGCACACACCGACAACGGCAGTGTCTATGTCAATGACAATAAAGTGTTAAATCCTTATACCGCACAAAATACACAGGCAGATACGAACCTGTATGCAGTCAGCAATAACGGCTCGGTACGGCTGGAATTTGCAAATTAAAAATGCAAATAAAAAAGGCAGATAAGAAATCCGTAAAAGTGGTTTCTTATCTGCTTTTTGTGATTTATAATACAGAATCTTTTTTATAACGGGAAATGACCAGTGCTGCGCTAAATGCCGCAAAGGCAAACAAAAGCTGGATTCCCAGATACATGGCATAGGTCTTTAACTCACTGGAAGTTCCTGTATACTGTGTACAAAGCTCATCGGTGCGGATATACCAGTAAGCAGGAAGAAAGTGTGCCGCCTTTATGACATTTTTTCCTAAGAATTCCATTGGAATAAAAACACCGCATAAAAAGGACATGCACAGCCCGATAACATTAGACCACATATTTAAAATGTTCGGATTGTAAGCCAAAAAGCTGATAAGGTAGGTAATGCCGACAGAAACCAGCAGGAATACAAAACTGTTGATAACCAGCATCAGTCCCCGTACCGACAGCAGCCCTTTTCCACAGACCGCCAAAGCCAGCACCATAAAAACAAGCCATAATAAAATGCTGTATGTCAGGCAGGCAAGGGCAAGCGCCGTATTGTGGCGGACGGTGGATACGGCACTGCACCGTATCCGGTAGTTGACATTTTTTTCACGGAAAATCAGCAGCAGTCCGCCAAGGCTTGTAATGACAGTAGCAATAAAAATGTACGGAAGATAGTGAAAATAGCGTTCAATATTTTGAACGGTAATCTGCACATCGTCCTGCCGGGTATCGGAAAGCAGTGTTGCTTCCTCTACAGAACCGATACAGTCGTAAGTAAGCCGCGCGGCTTCATCGCAGGAATATCCGGTATTTCTGAAATTAAAAAATACATTTAAGAAGGTGTCAATGCTGTTATCCAAAAAGTAAGCATAACTGCTGTTTTGTTGTTTCACATTTTTAAGTGAATCCGGATTTTCAGAAAAGCCGTCAGGGATAATCAGCACATAATCCACATTTCTGAAAAATAATTCATCAGCAATCGCTTCGTTGTCGTCTTTTATGGAAGTGAGGTTCTGTGTTCGGTCAAGGTAATTATACAGCACGCGGCTTTCATCTGTATTGTCATGGTCGAACACGGCAACCGTCAGCCTTTTTGCGGTAAAAAGAGTGTCGGTATTTTCAGACATGGTATTTGCCATAATCACACTGATAGCGGCAAAAGCAATAACATACAGCAGTACCGAAGTAATCTGTCTGCGCAGTGATTTATAAAAAGCTTTAAAGACTTGCATAATCAGACCTCCTTAAAATCAGACCGGAAATAAAGCACAGCACCAGTGTCATGACAGCCAGTATGCCCATATTGCGCGCAAAGCGGGTCAGGGAAGGATACATATTTAATGCGTACAGACTGTCCGAAATCAGTGCCGCCGGATTTATGCGGTTAAACAGCGGGCAGATATGTTCTATCCAATCTTTCATGGTTGCCGCCATAAGTCCGGCAAAAAATGAGTTGACCATCATAAATACAAGGGCAATGCCCATTTTAATGTGCATACTGCATTTAAAGGCGATTCCGATAAAAACACCGGCGGCAAGGGAAAAAAGCGTACCCATAAGTGCTGTGGCAAAGGCAAGTCCTAAGCGGTTTCCGAAATCCAGCTTTAAAATCACAGTCAGATAGAAAAACAGTAAAAAAACACCGACGGACTGAAGCACAAAAGCGGCAGCGAGGTCACTTAAAATCATGACGGACTTGCGTGTCGGTGCACATTCACGGCGCATGCCAAGGCTCGATAAGTTGGCAAGGGCAGTGCCGATACATTCTACACCGGAAGATACACTCATCAGACAGCACATCGCAATCAAAGCATAAAAATACTGCATATACGGGTCGTAGGAAGCATCTGCCAGAGAAATTTCGCTGCCGTAGGAGTGGCGTTTGGATAAAAAATCAATGGAATCGGCCAGCTTTTCCGGGTGTTCTGCGGCAATTTTTTCAAATACACTGCTCTGGGTGCAGTATTGGGATAAAAAAGACTGCATCAGGGTCTGTTCCATGCCGTTTTCTGCAACGGTCAGGTGCGGTGTGGCATCAACATAAAAAATGCCGGTGGCTTTATTTTCCTTTAACATTGCGATGGCAGTGTCTTCATCGGTAAAGGTCAAATCAAATAAGGCTTTTCCGTCTGATTTTTCAACTTCTTTTAAGACCGTTTCAAAGGCAGTATTTTCATGAACCGTCACGACAGCGGCAGGAATTGTGTTTAATTCCAGCTCCGTGCCGTTTAGAAGCCTGCCAAAGCCCAGGTAAAAGAATGTGCCTAAGATAAGTGGAAAAGCCAATGTCCAAAAGGTCAGGTCCTTTTGAAGAAATATACTTTTCAGCCTGTATAAAAACAATCGTAAAAACATTATAAATCTCCTCTCAATGTAAGTTAATCTCTTAATTCGCTTCCGGTAATTTCAAGGAAAACATCATTTAAAGTCGGAAGTTCCGAATAAACGCGCCCAAAGGCAATGTTTTCCTCCTGTAAGTAAGACAGAAGATGAATCAGGTTGTGGCTGCCGCCACTGCACTGTACGGTCAGTCTGTTATTTTCATAAGAAACGTCATAGACATGGTTAAGCCTGCGGACAGCCTCAAGCTGTGTATCGGTCAGCTCTAAAATTTCTACGGTTAAAGTTTCGCTTTTTTTAATGAGCTGTTTTAATTCGGTGGCAGTACCGTTTGCAAGGTTGCGTCCTTTATCCATAATCACAATGCGCGAACAGATTTGTTCCACTTCTTCCATATAATGGGATGTGTAAATAATGGTTGCGCCTTCTTCGTTTAATTTTAAAATGCCCTGTAAAATTTTATTACGGCTCTGTGGGTCTACGGCAACGGTCGGTTCGTCCAGCAGAATCAGCTTCGGCTTGTGCGCAATGCCGCAGGCGATGTTTAAACGGCGGAGCAGTCCGCCGGAGAGTTTTTTGGGATAAAATTTTACAAAATCCGAAAGTCCCGCAAATTCAACCGCCTCTGCAACATATTGACGGCGGAGATTCTTATCTTTAATGTATAAACCACAGAAATAATCAATATTTTCCTGTACGGTCAGTGTGTCAAAAACGGCGACATTCTGAAAGACAACGCCGATATTGCGCTTTAAATCATAGCTGTCGGGCTTCATAGGTTTTCCAAAGACCTCGATTGAACCTTTATCGTATGCCAGCAGGGACAGCAGACAGTTCATGGTCGTTGTCTTTCCGGAACCGTTCGGCCCTAAAAGCCCTAAAATTTCTCCTTTGGATACGGTTAAGTTAAAATGGTCCACGGCAACCAGTTCATGATAACGTTTGACCAGATTTTCAATTTTTACAATGGTTTCTGCCATAAAAAATCCTCCTGATAATGTTGTTGTTCATATTGTAAGCTGTTATAAACATTGTAGCGTGTGAGGGCAGAATGCGGTAGTGAAGAATATCAGAATCGGAAGTGACATTTGTCATATCTTGCGGTACAATAAAAATATAAATAATCAGAAGGCCGGCAGATTTTAGCGGGACTGCCGTATGGAAATGAGGAAAATGTGAGAAAGATTACAGATATGCTGGTACTGTACGTGCTGTGTGCCGTACTCGAATCAGCCTGCGGGATTACCAATCATGTAGTGGTGAGTCTGCTGTTGTTATTTATTGAGGTGTGTGCCGTTATATATCTGCAAAGCATGGCGGGAAGGACATTTGCGGTGACGGTCTATCTGTTGTCGTTTTTAGTGATAAAAGAGACATCATATGGCTTTCCGGTTGTACTGTATGCCGTCTGGGAACAGGTGCTGGAGGCATGGGAGAAAAAAGAGATAAAAAGGACGGCAGTAGCAGGCATTACAGTTTTTTTGTGGGTGTTTTTTGGCGTTGCGGCATCGCGCTATATCCTGTCGGGTACAGACAGGATACAGTGGCAGATACTATGGATTGTTTTTGACATGCTGGCGGTATATCTGCGGCAGATGACATGGCAGGATAGAGAACTGCAAAAGGAGTTCATCCGCATACAGGATGATGACAGGGAATATAACAGAATGTTAAAACTGAAAAACCGCTATTTAATTGAAAAGCAGGACGCACAGGTTTACAGTGCAACCTTAAAGGAGCGCAACCGTATTGCAAGGGAAATTCATGACAATGTAGGACATCTGCTTTCAAGGGCGCTTATCCAGACGGGAGCGGTCATTGCAGTCAGCCGTGATGAGCAGACGAAACCGTTGCTTTTAAGTATTAAAGAAACCTTAGACTGTGCGATGAACAATATCCGTAACAGTGTTCATGATTTGCATGATGAATCGGTGGATTTAGAGCAGACCGTCCGTGAGATGACGGAAAAAGCAGAGGGGTATACGGTCAGTTACGAATATGATATGTCACAGGACCTGCCGAAGGAATTAAAATACTGCATTATCTCGATTGTAAAAGAGGCATTGTCCAATGTAACCCGGCACAGCGATGCTGACAGGGTGAAGCTTTTACTGCGGGAGCATCCCGCCTTTTATCAGATTTTAATTCAGGATAACGGTAAATGTGTGCATCCGGGGGACGGTACGGGAATCGGGATTACCAATATGCGCCAGCGGGTGGAAACGTTTGGCGGAACGATAGATATCCGCACAGAAAACGGATACCGCATTTTTATCCACATTCCAAAAGCAGATATTCCTGCCGGAAGATGAGAAACTGTCCGGGATTTTTTCACTGCCGTTTTGCGGCAAAATTGCCCGGAAAATAAGGAGAAGTATGAAAGTAGTAATAATTGACGATGATAAACTGGTAAGCATGTCTTTGAAAATGATTCTGGAAAACGGAACGGATATTGAAGTGGCGGTAGTCGGAGAAGACGGACGTGAAGCTGTGTCACTATATAAAAAATACAGTCCTGATATTTTACTGCTGGATATCCGTATGCAGTATATGACCGGACTGGAAGCGGCAAGAAATGTGCTTGCGGCATATCCGGATGCCAAAATTCTTTTCCTGACGACATTTTCAGATGACGAATATATTATTGAAGCACTCGAAATCGGTGTAAAGGGATACCTGCTCAAACAGGATTACGAAGGACTGGTTCCGGCAATCCGTGCAGCAGCGTCCGGACAGATTGTCTTTGGCGGAAAAATTGTCGATAAGCTGCCGGGACTGCTTGGCGGAACAGCCGCTTATGATTATGCGGCACAGGGAATCACACAGAAAGAATACGAAATGATACAGCTCGTTGCACAGGGGCTCAGCAATAAGGAGATTGCAGAAAAGACTTTTTTGTCAGAGGGAACAATCCGTAATTATATCAGCACCGTACTGGAAAAGCTGAATTTGCGGGACAGAACCCAGCTGGCAGTGTTTTATTATCAGAACGGAGGTCGGTAAAAATGGGTGGCATTGAAGACTATATCAAATGGCGCGGGGATTTGACGTTTGAGCAGTCTGCATTTAATGAGGTGGATAATCTGGTGTTGTCGCAGATTGCTTATGTGGATTTTAAAAATATCATACCGGCGGCAGGCAGTAAAGAAAAAATTACCCTGCGGCAGGCGGCACATGATTTTTTTGACTTAAATGATGAGGAAGAATTACAAAAAGTCACATCGTTTATCAGGGAAGCACCGTTTTTTATGCGGATTGCAGCGGAAAGCAGGCGTTTCGGGGATATTGTGCTTTCCGATTATGCAGATGTGACAGATGACCATGAGGAGAAGCAGTTTGCAGCATTCTGTGCGGAACTTCCCGATGATACGTACTACATTGCATTTCGCGGGACAGATGATACGATTATCGGCTGGAAAGAAGATTTTAACATGGGTGTCATGATGCCGGTGCCGTCCCAGCTTGAAGCTGTAGAGTATGTCAATACCGTTATGCGCTGGAAACGCGGAAAGCTTCGTCTTGGCGGTCATTCAAAGGGCGGCAATCTTGCGATTTATGCCGCCGTCTTTGCAAAGCCGTCCATTCAGCGCAAGGTGGTGAAAGTCTATAACAATGATGGACCGGGATTTACAAAAGAGATGATTGAAAGTGAAGCGTACCGGAAAATGCTGCCGCAGATTCAGACGATTGTACCGCAGCATTCCCTTGTCGGTATGTTACTGTGGCAGGAAGAAGAATATCTGGTGGTGTGCAGCAGTCAGACAGGAATCATGCAGCATGATGCCATGTCGTGGCAGGTAGAGGGCAAATGCTTTGTGACATGTCCGTCTCTCAGCGCGAACAGTAAGAATTTTCATGAAGCCATAACATCATGGCTGGAGGGTCTGTCTGCAAAGGAACGGGAAAAATTTGTGGATACACTTTTTGAACTTATTACCGCAAGCGGTGCAAAGACTCTTTCAGACATAAACGCCGATATCCTTCGCAGTGCCAACGCCACCATCAAAATGTTCGGTACACTGGATGCGGGAACAAAAGGATTATTGTTAAAAATACTAAAAGCCCTCTCAACCGAAATTAAGAGGGCAAGAAAGAGTAAAAACAGATAATAGGACAGATAAAAGGATAAGCCGAAGTCAAGTAACACGTTGAGGCGTTCCTTTTATATGCCTCTATTTGTTATGGGTACGCCGCAGAAAAATCCACCCCAAAAGGCAGAACGCCATAAACATCGGATAGTAGTTATACGCGATAATATCCACACCGCTCAGCGGCATAACAGCAGAAGCTGTGGCTGCGGAAGCATAAAGCACCTGTGCGCCGTAAGGTAAAAGCCCTTGTGTTACGGAAGCGCTGATATCTAATAAAGAAGCTGTTTCACACGGCGAAATATCATATTCGGTACTGATTTCCTTTGCAATCGGACCGGCAAGAATAATCGAAATCGTATTGTTGGCAGTCGCCGTATCAATACCGGCAGTTAAAACGCTGATACCGAAACGTGCACCCTTTGGTGAGCGGATTCTCTGACGGATGGCAGTTAAAAGCCAGTCAATACCGCCGTTATATTTAATCAGTGAACCGATACAGCTGACAATAATTGAAATTACTGTAATATCATACATGGCGGTAATGCCATCGCCCATACATGTAAAAATCTCCATGCCGGAAAGATTTCCGGTGAAAATTCCGGCAGCAAGAGAAAAGACCGTGCCTAAAATCAGTACGGCGAATACATTCATGCCGCACAAGGCGCTTACCAGTACAAAAAGATATGGTGCAATCAAAAGCAGATTGGCATCCTTTGCGTAAACGGAAACGACCTCCGAATGGGAAGGCAGAATCAGCAGTAATACAAAAGTCAGGATAGCGGCAGGCAGTACAATAAAAAAGTTTGTGCGGAATTTATCTTTCATGGAACAGCCCTGCGTGCGGGTTGCGGCAATTGTGGTGTCGGAAATCATCGAAAGATTATCCCCGAACATCGCACCGCTGATGACCGCTCCGATGCACATGGCAAGGGAAATCGAAGTCTTTTCACTGATACCGACCGCAATCGGTGCCAGTGCGGAAATCGTTCCGACACTTGTTCCCATGGATATGGAAAGAAAACAGCCGATAATAAACAGTCCGGCGGCAGACCAGCTGGCAGGAAGCAGTTTTAATCCTAAATTTACCGTGTGTTCAACGCCGCCCGCGGCGGATACGGCTCCGGAAAATGCGCCTGCCGTCAGGAAAATTAGACACATGGTAATAATATTTTCATCGGCAAGCCCTTTGGCAATGACTGTGATTTTTTCAGAAAATGAAAGTGTGCGTGTCTGTAAAAATGCCGTCAGCAGAGCAGCTAAAAAAGCAATAATTGCAGGCATATTGTAAAAGTCGTGAAATATAATACCGGAACCGGCATAAATCACTAAAAAAACACCAATTGGCAGAAGTGCCAGCGGTGAAGGTTTAAGGGAATCCTTTAAGGGCATATTTGCAGTTGTATTGTTCATGTGAATCCTCGCTTCTTTTAATATTATTTTAATAGCTTTGATATCTGCTGCTAATATTTGCAATCCCCCTGTGGGACAGAAATTTTAAAATTATGCATCAATTTGTTATTTGATGAGCAACGTACTTATAGTATAAGAAGAAAAGAGAGGTGTCAACACATTATTTTTTCCATTCTTTTCGTTGACAGGAAAAAAGTACAATAATATACTTAATGAGAAATATTTTCAATTAAAGATTTGTGAAAATGATAGACAAAAAGAGGAATAGAGGATAGTATGAACAAGCCATAAACGAAAGCCTGTTCATACAGCGCTTTGTGCCGCAGGCGTCACGAAGCTGCTTTTATCGCAGAACTGAATAGGTTCAGTCCGCGGTTCCTCCGGAATTAGAATGCCTGCGGAATAGAGGATAGTATGACACTGGATAAATTAGAGGTTGGAAAAGACGCGGTCATTGAAAGCGTAGGCGGAAAAGGCGCACTGCGCAGGCACTTTCTGGACATGGGGCTGACACCGGGTACGGAAGTGACAATGATGAAAAAAGCACCGATGGGTGATCCAATAGAGTTAAGACTCAGAAGCTATGAACTGACACTGCGTCTTGCAGATGCGGCACAAATAGAAATCAGCGGAATCCATGATACCGATACTGTGCGGAGCCGTCAGGCACATTTAAAAGACATTCCACATCCGCAGGTTGGTGAAATGGGAATTTATCATGTGCGAAAAAAGGGAAATGAACTGCGGGAAGGAGAACCGCTGACATTCGGACTGATTGGCAATCAGAACTGTGGAAAGACAACGCTGTTTAACCAGCTGACAGGCGCCAATCAGCATGTTGGGAATTTTCCCGGAGTTACGGTAGACAGAAAAGACGGTCAAATCAAAAATCATCCGGAAGCAACAGTGACGGATTTGCCGGGAATTTACTCTCTTTCACCGTATACTAATGAAGAAATTGTGACAAGGGATTTTCTGATTCAGAATAAACCGCGCGGCATTATCAACATTGTCGATGCAACCAATATTGAAAGGAATCTGTATCTGACGATGCAGTTGATTGAGATGGACATTCCGATGGTGCTTGCGCTGAATATGATGGATGAAGTGCGTGAAAATGGCGGTACGATTCAGGTCAACCGTCTGGAAGAAGCATTGGGAATACCGGTTATTCCGATTTCAGCGGCAAAAAATGAAGGAATTGGAGAACTCATAGAACATGCCATTCATGTAGCGCGTTATGATGAATGTCCGGGACGGCTTGACTTTTGCGATGCCAACGGTGAAAACGGACAGGCAGCGATTCACCGCTGTATCCATGCGGTAGTACATTTAATTGAAGACCATGCAAAAAAAGCAGAGATTCCGGCGCGTTTTGCGGCAACAAAGCTGGTAGAAGGGGATAAACTGATTTTACAGCAGCTTGGACTGGACCGGAATGAAGAAGAAACACTGGAACACATGATTCATGAAATGGAAGAAGAATGTGCAAAAGACCGGGAAGCAGCCCTTGCCGATATGCGTTTTAAATTTATCGAAAAAGTGTGTACGCAGACAGTTGTTAAGCCAACAGAAAGCAAGGCACACGCAAGAAGTGTAAAGGCGGATAAGATACTGACCGGAAAATATACGGCACTGCCGGCTTTTGCGGCAATTATGGGGCTGATATTCTGGCTGACCTTCGGAGTTATCGGTGCAGGTCTTTCGGACTGGCTGAGTGTTGGAATTGATATTGTAACGGATTTTGCTGACCGTGCATTAACGGCGTATGGGTTAAATCCGGTTGTCCATTCCCTGATTATTGACGGTATTTTTGCCGGTGTCGGCAGCGTTTTGTCGTTTTTGCCGATTATTGTAGTGCTGTTCTTCTTTTTATCAATTTTGGAGGACAGCGGATACATGGCACGAATTGCATTTGTAATGGATAAACTGCTGCGTAAAATCGGATTGTCCGGCAGAAGCTTTGTACCGATGATTATCGGCTTTGGCTGTTCTGTACCGGCGATTATGGCAACCAGAACACTTTCTTCGGAGCGCGACAGAAAAATGACGATTCTTTTAACACCGTTTATGAGCTGTTCGGCAAAACTGCCGATTTATGCACTGTTTACATATGCGTTTTTTCCTAAATACCGTGCATTAGTGATGGTGGGACTGTATTTCACGGGGATTATCGTGGGTGTTTTATTTTCACTGCTGCTAAAGAATACGGCATTTCAGGGTGAACCGGTTCCGTTTGTTATGGAACTGCCAAACTACCGTCTGCCGAGTTTAAAAAGTGTGGGAATGTTAATCTGGGATAAAGCAAAGGACTTTATTACAAAGGCATTTACGATTATTTTCATGGCATCAATTGTCATCTGGTTTTTACAGACGTTTGATGTACGGCTGAATGTTGTCGTGGATTCCAAAGACAGTCTGCTGGCATTAATCGGTGGATTTGCGGCACCGGTTTTTGTGCCGCTGGGATTTGGCGATTGGAGAATTTCTACCGCACTGATTACGGGATTTACCGCAAAGGAGAGTGTGGTCAGTACGCTTACAGTTTTATTCGGTGGAGATATGAGTGCATTAAATACCTTATTTACACCATTTTCAGCACTGGTATTTTTAGTATTTACCCTGTTATATACACCGTGTGTTGCGGCGATTGCATCCGTAAAAAGAGAAATGGGAACAGCGCGTTCAGCATTTTTAGTCGTAATCATGCAGTGTGTGATTGCATGGATTGTAGCATTTGCGGTCAGAATGATAGGGATGCTTATAGGATTTTAACAGAAAACAGAAATGGAGATTAGGATGAGAATTATAGGCGGAGCCATTATACTGGTGATTGCAGTGTGGCTGTATGTTGTCAGTACCAGAATGGTCAATAAAGATAAAAAGGAAAATCATACAGGCTGTGACGGAAACTGTGCAGGCTGTATGAGCGGCTGTATGACACACACAGATAACGATAAAAGCCATTGAAACATTTTAAAAAGTACGTTATAATGAAACGAAAAGGTGCTGCAATGCGGCAGTAATCAGGAGGATAAGAGGAATGGAAAACGAAGCTGTTTCAAAGAATTTTATTGAACAGATCATAGATCAGGATATTAAGGAAGGACATTGTAAGAAGGTAGTTACACGATTTCCGCCGGAACCGAATGGATATCTCCACATTGGACATGCAAAATCCATTTTACTAAATTACGGACTTGCCAAAGAATATAACGGACAGTTTAATATGCGTTTTGATGATACGAATCCGACAAAGGAAAAGGAAGAATTTGTGGATTCTATTAAGCGTGATGTTGAATGGCTCGGTGCAAAGTGGCACGGAGATGTGTTATTTGCATCAGGCTATTTTGATCAGATGTACGAAGCGGCAGTCAGGCTGATTAAAAAAGGAAAGGCTTATGTGTGTGATCTGACACCGGAACAGATTCGTGAATACAGAGGAACGCTTACGGAACCGGGTAAGGAAAGTCCGTACCGTAACCGTTCCGTAGAAGAAAATCTCGAATTATTTGAGAACATGAAAAACGGTGTGTACAAGGATGGAGAAAAGGTACTGCGTGCAAAGATTGATATGGCATCACCGAATATCAACATGCGTGACCCGATTATTTACAGAGTAGCACATATCTCACACCATAGAACCGGAGATAAGTGGTGCATTTATCCGATGTATGATTTTGCACATCCGATTGAAGATGCGATTGAGGGCGTATCCCACTCTATCTGTACACTGGAATTTGAGGATCACAGACCGCTGTATGACTGGGTTGTAAGGGAACTTGAATACGAGAATCCGCCAAGACAGATTGAATTTGCAAAGCTTTATTTAAATAACGTAGTAACAGGAAAGCGTTATATTAAAAAGCTTGTAGAAGATAAGATTGTAGACGGATGGGATGACCCGCGTCTGGTGTCTATTGCGGCACTGCGCAGACGTGGATTTACACCGGAAGCCATAAAGATGTTTGTAGACCTTGTGGGTGTTACAAAGAGTCAGGGTGCGGTTGAATATCCGATGTTAGAGTATTGTATCCGTGAGGATTTAAAGCTGAAAGCAAAGAGAATGATGGCAGTCTTAAATCCTGTAAAACTGGTGATTGATAACTATCCGGAAGGACAGGTTGAGTACATGGAAGTTCCAAACAATCAGGAAAATCCTGAACTTGGAACAAGAAAAGTACCGTTTACAAAAGAATTATATATCGAAAGAGAAGATTTTATGGAAGAACCGCCAAAGAAGTATTTCAGAATGTTTCCGGGTAACGAAGTGCGCCTGATGAACGCATATTTTGTAACCTGTACAGGTTGTGAAAAGGATGAGAACGGTAACGTTACCGTGATTCATGCAACCTATGATGAGGAAACACGCGGCGGTAACTTCACTGGAAGAAAAGTGAAAGGAACAATTCACTGGGTATCTGCAACAGAAGGCAGTCCGGTAGAGGTCAGACTCTATGAGAATATCGTAGATGAAGAAAAGGGCGTATACAATGAAGAAGATGGTTCTATCAATGTAAACCCACATTCACTTACCGTTTTAAAGAACTGCTATGTAGAACCGGAACTTTTAAAGGCACAGCCGGAAGATAAATTCCAGTTTGTACGTAACGGATATTTTACAGCGGATTCTAAAGATTCAGAAGCCGGGAAACCGGTATTTAACCGGATTGTATCTTTAAAGAGTTCGTTCAAAATGCCTGCCAAATAATAAAAGACGTCAATAAGTGTCTGTAGAAATGGAGAAGTGTGAACAAGCCATAAGTCTAAGCATGTTCACACGGAGATTTGTTTCTGAGCGAAAACAAATCTCCCTGATTGCAGATGAGAAATCGCCTGCGCGAATTTCTCATCGCATCTTCGCAACAAAGTCGCTCAGAAATGAGGATTAGTATGGAAAACAGCAGCAATAAAAAAGATGAAAGCACCTATGTATTTGATAAATCCATGAACTGCCCGGTCTGTGATGCGGATTTTAAGACAAAGCAGGTAAAAACAGGAAAGGCCAGATTTTTAGGGACTGAGGCAGATTTAAGACCGCTGTATTCCGGAATTGATACAATCAAATATGATGTATGTCTGTGCCCGAAGTGCGGATATGCATCAACACTGCGTGAATTTAACAACGTTACGCCGAAGCAGAGAGCGCTGTTAAAGGAAATGATTGGAAGCAAATATACGGCAATGGAGGATTCAGCAGATTATTATACGTATGATATTGCGATTAAACGGTATAAGATGGCATTGTTGACCGCAATGACAAAACCGGCCAGAGGAAGTGAACAGGCTTATTTGTGCTTAAAGCTTGCATGGCTTTACAGAGGAGCAGCAGAAGAATTACAGCAGGATGATACAGCCAATTTGGGGCAGATTGCAAAGTATAACAAACTGGAAGCGGAGTATATCGAAAAAGCATACAAAGGCTTTACCGAGGCACTTTTAAAAGAGTATCCGCCAATCTGCAATATGGACGAGGTGACGATCAACTCCCTGCTTGCACAGCTGGCGCATAAATGCAATGATGACGATACAGCACAGAAGTTTGCCTATATGGTGATGGGTTCAAGAAATGCATCTTCAAAAGCAAAAGACAAGGCACGTGAACTGATGGAAGTTATCCGTGAGTCACGTCATGAAACGACAAATGAGTAAAAAAATGAAATGCAGATAACAGGTGAGGATTATGAATCGAATAAAGGCAGTTTTACAAAAATGCTGGCAATATGAGATTGTACATGCTGCCGTATATTCGGCATTGCTGAATATGCTGGTTGAGTGTTTCAACAGGAGAAGTTTAATCGGATTGGTAATGATTTTTACCAATCCGGTTCTGTTTTTATATAATACGCTGATTATTCTGGTGACGATGTCTGTCGTACTGCTGTTTCACAGAAAAGTATTTGTGTACTGTACGGTGAGTGTAGTGTGGTTATTGCTTGCAATTACAAATTTTGTGGTGCTTTGTTCCAGAAAAACGCCATTTACGGCAATGGATATTTATTTAATTGAAGATGCCATAAAAGTCATTCCGGTCTATCTGAATGCTTTTCAGATAATTCTGATTGTACTGGCAGTTGCCGCAGGGATTGCGGGACTGGTATGGCTGTGGATAAAAGGTCCGAAACAGCAGGAAAAAATACACTATATCCGTACAACAGTAAAAATTGGATTACTGTTGTTATGCTGTATGGGAGTTACCCACTTGCTGCTTCTTACCGGAACAATCAGCAGTTATTTCGGCAATCTTGCCAATGCCTATAAACAATATGGATTTGCTTACTGTTTTACGTGCAGTGTTGTGGACAGAGGAATCAGCAAATCGGATGAATATACACCGGAGTATGTTAATAGTCTGAAAGAGGATATTGAAGAAATAGAAGTCGAAAATTCGGAAAAATCACCGAATATCATTTTTTTGCAGCTGGAGTCTTTTTTTGATCCGAATCTGGTAAAAGGCATCAGTTTTTCGGAAAATCCGCTTCCGTATTTTGAACAGCTTGTGGCAGATTATCCGTCAGGCTACTTATCTGTGCCGTGCTTTGGTGCGGGAACAGCCAATACGGAATTTGAAGTGCAGACCGGCATGAATATGGATGATTTCGGACCGGGTGAATATCCGTACAAGACGGTTTTACAGTCCAAGGTCTGTGAATCCATGGCATATGACTTAAAAGAAAAAGGGTATGCCACCCATGCACTGCATGACAATGACGGAACGTTTTATGACAGATATAAGGTCTTCTCTCATTTGGGATATGAAGATTTTACATCAATTGAATATATGGACAATATCGAAATGACACCGATGGGCTGGGCAAAGGATAAGATTCTGACCGGGGAAATTGGAAAAATACTGGATTCCACAGATGGTTCGGATTACATTTATACAATTTCCGTACAGGGACATGGCGATTATCCGTCAGATTATCCGGAGGGCTTTGTGCCGGAAATTACGGTAACGGGATTTTTTGATACGGCAAAGGAAAAGGCATTTACCTACTATGTCAACCAGATTCATGAAATGGATAATTTCCTGCGGGAGTTGACGGCGATGCTCGAAAGCAGGGATGAAGAGACAGTGCTTGTTATGTACGGCGATCACCTGCCGGGATTTTCATTTACGGACGAAGTGCTTAAAAATGGCGACATTTATCAGACACAGTACGTTGTCTGGAGCAATTTTTCACTGCCGTCCGAAAAAGAAAATCTGGAAAGTTATCAGTTGGCAGCGCATGTACAGCAGATGCTTGGCATGTCGGAAGGTTATCTGACAAAGTTTCATCAGAAACGTGAGGACACGCCGGACTATTTAAAAGATTTAAAGATTCTTGAATACGACATTTTATATGGAAACTGTGATTTATATGGCGGGGAAAATCCATTTCAGGCAACCAATCTGATTATGGGACAAAATGATATTACAATCACCAGTGCATATAATTACAAGGATTATGTATGCGTGGAAGGCAGTAATTTTAATGATTACAGTGTGGTCTATATTAATGACAAAGCCTATCCGACAGAGATTATCAACAGCCATCTGCTGCGGGTGGAAAAAGCACAGGTTACAGCCGGAAATATCGTGTCGGTAGTTCAGCAGGGCGATGATAAAATTGAGCTTAGCCGTGTGTATTTACAGGTTGGGGAGTCCGAAAACAAATAGTGAGATTTCATTGACAACAATTGCCGCAAATGCTAAGATAAAGAAGGTGTTTGGCACCATATATTTTTTTGGAGGTACTTGAAATGAAAGGTACAGTAAAGTGGTTTAATAACCAAAAGGGCTATGGCTTTATCAGCGATGAAGAAGGCAAGGATGTGTTCGTACATTACTCAGGTCTGAACATGAGCGGATTCAAGTCATTAGACGAAGGCGCAGAAGTAGAGTTTGACGTAACAGAAGGCGCTAAAGGTCCTCAGGCTATTAATGTAACAAAATTATAATCCAAATGGTTTACAGTGTGCCTTTTTAAATATACATTTCGTTATTAAAAAAGATATATTGTTATGCAATTAAGATTATGAGAGGAGCAGCCGCAGCTATGTGGCTGCTCTTTTCGTCTGTACAGAACAAACTTTAATAGATATTTTATTGGCTTTTACAGACAGAAATGATATGATTAAGAAAGATAAAAAGCCGTGGCAGATGGAAACGGCGGAATGGAGATTTTATGGAAACAATTGATTTGACACAGACCCTGCCGGCAGGAACGTCATCCATGCTCTCGGCGGGTGGGATTCTTATGCTTTCGGCAATTATTGTACTTGTAGTTGTCATTATGAAAAGATGGAAAGCAAGAGTTATGCCGGGGATTTTAGGTGTGATTGCCTATGCCGTTTTTGTATTTATTTTTGCCAATCTGGCAACATCGGCGCTGGCACTGATACCGAGTATAGACAATATTTTTTATAACAACCCGGCAACGTATAATATTGTATATGCGCTGTTTGCGACAGCCGGATTTACAGCAGCAAGAGTTGTTACCGGCTATATGTTAAATGAACGTTTTGAGCGTAAAGGCGATGTCTATCTTGCGGGAATCGGTCTTTCAATCGGCGACAGCCTTTTATACGGTATGACAGCGATTTCCTACATTACGTGGTGTACCGCAATCCAGGCAGGACAGGCACAGGATATGCTGGCACAGCTGGCGGCGGAAGAGGTGACAACAACCTATGAAACGGTTTCGGCACTGTTTACAACACCATCCGTTTTATGGCTGTTACTGGGTGTCAACTGTATTCTCGATATGGTTTTAAATATCGCATTAATGAATGTGATTTTTGGTGTTATTAAAGGAAATCTTGCAAAATGGTGGTACGGCGTTACAGCGGCAGTGACATTTTTTGCGATGATTTCATTCCAGCTTTATAATCAGGAATCCATTGCAAGCATAGCAGTAAGCTTTGCTGTAAAGCTGGTTATTTTTGCAGTCACTATTTATTATACGTTCCGCGTTGCGGGTAAGGAGATTGAATATTCAGATGACTAATGAAAACCGTGGATTAAGCTGCGAAGAAGCACAAAAAAGGCTGTATGCCGGTTATGGAAATGTACAGGTGAAAAATCAGTCCAAATCTGTCGGACAGATTATTGCCGGTAACATTTTTACATATTTTAACTTCATATTTGCAGTGTTTACGGCATTGTTAGTTTTTGTAAGGTCATATGTAAATATGACCTTTTTGCCTATTATTGTGTGCAATACAATGATTGGCATTGTTCAGGAAATCCGGGCAAAACGGGTGTTAGACAGGCTGACGCTGATGAATGAACCTAAAACGCAGGTTGTGCGCAGCGGGCAGATGCTGCAGGTGGATTCAGAACAGCTGGTGCTTGGAGACCTTTGCGTTTTTCAGGCAGGAAACCAGATTTGTGCAGATGCAGTTGTTGAGAAAGGCAGTCTGCGTGTCAATGAAGCACTGATTACAGGTGAAGCGGATGAAGTGGTAAAAAATCCGGGCGATATACTGTATTCCGGCAGTTTTGTTGTTTCAGGAAAAGGATATGCGACACTTACAAAAGTGGGACGGTCATCTTTTGCGGCACAGCTGATGTTAGAAGCAAAAGCATCGCGTAAAAATACACAGACGGAAATGATGCGTTCCTTAGACCGTCTGGTGCGTATTATTGGCATTGTTATTATACCGATTGGAATCCTGCTGTTTTTGCAGCAGCATTTTGTCATTGGTTCGACCATACAGGAAAGTGTCGTATCCATGATTGCATCACTGGTCGGTATGATACCGGAAGGACTGTATCTTTTAGCGAGCATTGCACTGGTTGTCAGTGTCATGCGCCTTGGCAGAAAAAAAGTGCTGGTTCATGAAATGGCATGTGTTGAAACGCTGGCGCGGGTCAATGTCCTGTGTGTGGACAAGACGGGAACGATTACGGAAAATAAAATGTCTGTCAGGGAAATTATTCCTCTGGCAAAAGAGGAAGAAGAAACTTCGCTTCATGCCTTAATCGGAGATGTTGTAGCAAATCTGGATGCGGATAATATCACGATGCAGGCATTAAAAGACTATTTTGACGGAAAAAGTGAACGAAAGGCACAAAAAGTCATTCCGTTTTCTTCACAGCGCAAATATTCCGGTGTACGTTTTGAAGAAGGACTATATCTGATTGGTGCGCTGGAGCGGCTTCTGGCAGAGCGTTACGGAAAATATGACGTGCAAATTTCGGATAAAATCGACAAAGGTGTGCGTGTACTTGTATTTGGCAGGTATGGGGAAGAACAGCATTTGTTTGAACCGCTTGCATTTATTTTAGTGAGTAATCCGATCCGAAGGGATGCGCGGGAAACATTTGAATATTTTCAGAAAGAAGACGTCTGTATTAAGGTTATATCCGGCGATCATCCCAAAGCAGCGGCGGCAGTTGCAAAAAAGGCAGGGATTGCAGAAGCAGACAGATATATTGATGTTTCACAGCTTTCTGATGAAGAACTGGAAAAAGCTGCACTGGTGTATACGGTATTTGGCAGGGTATCGCCGGAACAGAAAAAGAAACTTCTTTTGGCACTCAAAAAAGCAGGCAATGTTGTTGCCATGACAGGGGACGGTGTCAATGATGTGCTGGCATTAAAAGAAGCGGACTGCAGTATTGCAATGGCATCCGGCAGTGAAGCGGCATCCAATGCGGCACAGATTGTTCTTTTGGATTCTGATTTTGCAAGGATGCCGTCCGTGGTATTAGAGGGCAGACGCGTGGTCAACAATATCCAGCGATCTGCTTCGCTGTTTCTGGTGAAAAATCTGTTTTCTATGCTGATGACACTGTTTACATTTGTGGCAGTCAGTAAATATCCGCTGTATCCGACACAGTTGTCTTTTTTGGGAACATTCACCATCGGTACACCGGCATTTTTACTGGCAATGCAGCCGGATAAAAGCCGCATAGAAGGACATTTTTTAACCAATGTCGTGCTTTTGGCACTGCCTGCGGCACTGACGGATTTTATACTGCTGGCAGTGCTTAACGTTGCAGGAAATTGTGCCGGCATCGGACATGAGCAGCTTTCTACAATGTGTATCATGATATTGCTGGCTGTCGGAATGGCAGCACTTATAAGAATCTGTATGCCGCTGGATAAAATCAGAACAGGCATCTGTATACTGATGGCATCCGGGGCAGTATTCAGTGTGCTGTTTTTAAAGCCGCTGTTCGCATTGTATCCGTTGTCACCGGTATGGGTAATGGTTACGGGGATTTTAATGGCAGCAGCAGTTCCGGTCTTTGCAGTGATGTGCCGTCTGGTGCTGTTACAGGTTCAAAGGCATGCAAAGCACAGCAAAAAATTCCGCGAACGGCTCGGACGGCACTTTAAATCATGAAATGAAAAAGCGGCAGAGTTAAATTTTACATGTGGCTTAATATGAAACAGATTCGGCCGCTGCCTGTTTGGAATATGTTGTGGTGACAAGGTCTTCATAAGGAACATCCGTGTCTGACTCGCCGCAGTTTCGTAAAATATCAGTCAGCAGTGTGAAACTTTCTTTGGAAAATACCGTATCGGTTTTCCATGTGTCCTGATTCTGATATCGTGCAACAATGACGGCGATATCGTTTTGGGTATTTTCCGGAAACTGTGGTGCAATTACCGCAGCAATTTCTTCGGCGGAGTGGGAATTACAGTAGTCAAGCCCTTTTTGAATGGCTCTGGTAAAGGCAGCAATCACATCAGAGTTTTTAGAAAGGAAGCTCTTTTTGGCACAATAGGCAGTATACGGCACATAGCCGCTTTCCACGCCCAAAGAAGCCACGACAAATCCGGCGCTTTCCTGTTCCAGAAGTGTTGCGGACGGTTCAAATTCCACGGTATAATCGGCAATGCCGGACGAAAATGCCGCGGCAGTTGAGCCGAAATCTACGTTTTGAATAATATTGACATCTTCTTTAGTCAGTCCGTTCTTTTCTAAAATATATTCCAAAAGCATCTGTGGCATACCACCTGCCCTGCCGCCAAGAATCGTTTTTCCGCGCAGGTTTTCCCATGAAAAATCATCTTCTGCCGTTCTGGATACCAGAAAGTTGCCGGCGCGCTGTGTCAACTGGGCAAAATTGACGGCGTAATCCGATGCACCCTGTGCGTATACATAGATAGAAGATTCAGAACCCATAAGGCCAATCTGTGCATCATCTGAAATCAGGGAAGTCATAACGTTGTCAGCGCCGAATCCGGTCACAAGTGTAAGGTCAATGCCTTCTTCCTTAAAATATCCCAATTCAATTGCCGCGTACTGTGGTGCATAAAAAACGGAGTGCGCAACTTCATTTAAAGTGATGGATGTGCTGCCGGTGCTTTTTGTTTTGCTGCAGCCCATACATGTACAGCACAGGCAGACAACAGAAATACTGCATAAAATTTTAAGACAGTTCCGATAATTCATAAACAAAATCCTTTGATAGCAGAGTTATTTTAATATATGAAATAAGGGACCGGAAAGTGAAAAAATATGGAAAAAAAGGTGGCACTGTGTTATAGTGTAGCTGGTTATGAAATTGTCAAATGATTTATAATGATAGGTAATATAAATGTTAAAATTTGTTTTTGACACTTATGTTAAAAAATACAGAATGGAGAATAAAGATGAAGCTGGATATGCATTGCCATACAAAAGAGGGGTCAATTGATGCAAAAGTGCCGATTCAGGAATATATCACGAAGCTGGTAAAAGAAGGCTTTGACGGAATGCTGGTAACAGACCACAACTCCTATGACGGCTACCGCAAATTTGAAAAGATTGCAAAGAATCTGCATCTGGAAAAGCCGTTTACGGTATTAAAGGGCATTGAGTATGATACAAGGGATGGCGGTCATGTGATTGCGGTACTGCCGGACTGTATAAATGATGCATTTATGGAAATCCGTGGAATGACACTGGCGCAGTTAGAAAAGATTGTGCATGAAAGAGGGGGCATTTTAGGGCTTGCACATCCTTACGGGCCGGGATTTTTTGCATTTACCAATACGCGATTTGGTAAAAAACACAATGAATTCCTGGAAAAATTTGATTTCGTGGAAACATTTAATGCCTGCATCAGACCGTGGGCAAATGCCTGTGCTGATAATCTGGCAGGCTGTCTGCATAAGCCGAAAGTGGCAGGGTCGGATGCACATAAGATGCGCGTAGTCGGGGCAGCATATACAGAATTCACACAAAAAATTGCAAACAACAATGATTTAATCCGGGCAATTAAAGAAGGATGGGTGCAGGCACAGGGCGGCAGTGTTTTAAAAGAAATGGAAGAGGACACAAATTTTCTGCTGCAAAAGGCGGCAAATGCAGGGTACTGGGTTTACAATAAACTGGGAGCATTGTGGAACTGGAAGAAATTGCGCTGGATTAGGAAAAAAATTTTGTAATATATGCAAAAAATAAGCAAAAATAAGTATTATTTTTTGTTATTATGTGATAAAATACGACTAAGATAAAAGCGAATCAGAGAGGTAATAGATATGTTTGGAAAAAAGACAGCAAATGGTTATTCAGAAGAAAAGGACTTGCAGCTGCTTATGCAGGCAATGGATGGTGTGATTGGCGGTAATTATGAAGATATTGATACAAGCGCATTTCAGAATCCGGCATATGGAGAAAAGTTTAATGAACTGATTCATGCATATAAGCGTTCCAATAACAATTTTGTAATGCGTCTGAATCAGGCAATGGGTTCAATCGGTGATAACTCTTATGTAAAAAAGACATTAGATCAGGTTCAGTCCCAGACAGAATCCATCCGGGATATGGAAAATGCAAGCCGTGACATGGAAACATCTATTAACAATATTTCGGAAGCAATGTCACATATCCGTGAGAATACACATGATGTCATTGCAACCGCTGACAGTAGTACGGAAAATATGAACAACAGCATACAGGTTGTCAATGAGTCTTCTGAAAAGATTCAGGCAATCAATGAACAGGTACAGGAATTTCAGGGCAAGATTGATAAAATCGGTGAAATTGTCGATGTGGTAAAGAAGGTTGCAAGCCAGAGTAATCTGCTGGCGTTAAATGCATCTATTGAAGCTGCAAGAGCAGGAGAAGCAGGAAAGGGCTTTGCAGTCGTTGCTGATCAGGTAAGACAGTTATCCGGCAATACCGCAGAATCTGCAGAAGACATTGTTAAATATGTAGCAGAACTGCGTACGGATATCGGGGAACTGGCACTTTCCATGAATGAAACAACCTCCAAGCTTGCAGAGGGCAATGAAAAGGTAGAACAGTCATTGGAATCAATCCGACAGATGAATCAGCAGATGAATCAGATTAAGGATCGTGTTGACAATGCTTTTGAGGATATTGATACACAGACAGACGTAACAAAAGACTTTACAAGGCAGATTGAAAGCATTTCCAAGAGTTATAAAGAACTTTCTGATGACTGTACGGAAATGGGAACGCATGTCTATAAAATCGGGCGTTACATTGATACAACAAGAAGTGATATGGTACGTGGATTTGCTGAGATTACACAGCAGGACTGGCTGGATGTATTTATTAATGACCACTTTATCCTGATGTGGAGAGTTTATAACAATGCCGTTGATTTTGAGCGGTTAAGAAAAGAACAGCTGAATAATCCGAAGACCTGTAAAATCGGTAAATGGCTTGCTGCACAGACGAATCCACAGATTACAGGCAGTGCAGAATTTAAAGAAGTTATTGAAACGCATAATAATATCCATAAATATGCGACACTTTCATGGGAGGCAAAAGACCGTGAGGATATTCAGGGAGCCATGGATTATTTCCAGCAGACATATGATGCATATTATGTTTATAAGAAAGCGGTTGAGAATCTTAAAAAGCTGCTGGCACGTCTGGGAGAAACAGATAAGACCAATATTGTTGTTTTCACAAATTAGTGCAGCGTGCTTACAGACAGATTAAACAGACAAAATAAAGGCAAAACGGTTGAAAACCATAAAGAACTGTTATAGTATGTATGTTAGGTAGAAACGGTACAGCTATAACAGTTTTTTAAGTGGAGAGGTGGATATGGAAGGAAAGGAAACAGTTTATGTGATTGGACATAAAAATCCGGATACAGATTCTGTATGCTCAGCAATTTGTTATGCAAGACTAAAAGAAAAAATAACAGGACAGCATTATGTGGCAAAACGTGCAGGACATTTAAATGAAGAAACGCAGTATGTCATGGATAAACTGGGTGTACAGCCGCCGGAATATATGAAGGATGTCAGACCGCAGGTGCGGGATATCCAGATTCGAAAAACACCGGGTGTTTCTAAAGAGATTTCAGTAAAAACGGCGTGGACCCTGATGAAAGAGCAGAATGTCGTGACACTTCCGGTAACAAAAGAAAATGTGCTGGAAGGACTGATTACGATTGGAGATATAGCAAAATCGTATTTTCAGGTTTATGACAGCACCATTCTTGCAACAGCCCAGACACGGTATCAGAATATTGTGGATACATTGGAAGGAACGGTTGTTGCAGGGGAAGCAGACGGTATTTTTAAAGAAGGAAAAGTTGTGATTGCGGCGGCTAACCCGGATATGATGGAAAATTATATCGGGACAGGGGATATTGTTATTTTGGGAAACCGCTATGAGGCACAGCTGTGCGCAATTGAAATGGAGGCAGGATGCCTGATTATCTGTGAAGGCGCACAGGTGTCAAAGACCATCACAAAAGTGGCAAAGGAACACAACTGTCTGTTAATTACAACTAAATTTGATACATATACGGTAGCAAGACTGATTAACCAGAGTATGCCGATACGTTTTCTGATGAAAGAAAAAGAAGGAATTGTCAAATTTCAAACAGAAGACTTTATTGAAGATATCCAGACGGTTATGGCAAAGCTTCGCCACCGGGATTTTCCGGTCGAGGATACACAGGGCAATTATGTGGGGATGATTTCCAGAAGAAATTTACTGGGAGCAGGAAAGAAAAAATTGATTCTTGTTGACCACAACGAAAGGGGTCAGGCAGTCAATGGCGTTGAAACAGCGGAAATTCTTGAAATTATTGACCATCACCGGCTGGGGGCAATTCAGACGGTATCACCGGTATTTTTTAGAAACCAGCCGCTTGGCAGTACGGCAACGATTATTTATCATATGTATCAGGAAAATCAGGCGGAAATTGATAAAAATACAGCGGCGCTGCTGTGTTCGGCAATCATTTCTGATACATTGATTTTTAAATCACCGACGTGTACGTCAGATGACGTGGCAGCGTGCATGCAGCTGGCAAAAAAGGCAGAGCTGGATATTGAAACATATGGGCGGGAAATGTTCCGTGCCGGAAGCAATTTATCCGGTAAATCTGCAAAAGAAATTTTTTATCAGGATTATAAAAAGTTTTCCGTTAACAATGTTGCAATTGGTGTCGGACAGATTAATTCTATGAGTGCGGAGGAGTTAGAAAAAGTAAAACCGCGTCTGGCAGAATTTATACAGGGCGTTGTACAGGATAACAGTGCGGGAATTGTTTATTTTCTGCTCACTGATATTGTATCGGAATCCTCTGACGTACTTTGTGCGGGTAACAATGCCAATGCTGTGATTTATCAGGCGTTTGGCGTAGAAGTAAAGGATGCTTGTGTAAAGCTGCAGGGTGTCGTATCCAGAAAGAAGCAGTTTTTCCCGGCAATTGTGGAGGCATTACAGCAGTAACGGATTTTAGAAAAGCAGAAAAGAAAAATAAAAGGAAAAGAGGAAAACAATTGAAAAAGCTGACAAAGGACCAGCCATGCTGGTGCAAGAGTGGAAAGTTATACGGTGAATGCCACATGGATTTTGATAAAAAAATTGAAATGTACAGAAGAAAATTTCATAAGGTTCCACCGCGGGAAATTATTAAAAATGAAGCACAGTTACAGGGAATGCGCGAAAGCAGCAAGATTAATATTGCAGTACTTGATTATGTGGCAGAACACATTTGTGCAGGTATGACGACAGAAGAAATCGATCAGATGGTTTATCAGAAGACAACGGCAATGGGGGGTATTCCGGCACCGTTAAATTACGAAGGGTTTCCAAAGAGCGTATGTACTTCCATTAATGAACAGGTGTGCCATGGAATTCCTTCCAATAATGTACAGTTAATTGACGGCGATATTGTTAATGTGGACTGCTCAACCATTTATAATGGATATTTTTCAGATTCATCCCGGATGTTCTGTATTGGAAATGTTTCCGAAGAAAACCAGAAGCTCGTGCGTGTGGCAAAAGAGTGTGTGGAGCTGGGCTTACAGCAGGTAAAACCATGGGGACATTTAGGTGATGTGGCACAGGCGATTCAGGACCATGCAAAGGAAAACGGATATTCTGTTGTCCGTCAGGTCGGTGGTCACGGTATCGGACTGGAATTCCACGAAGCCCCATATGTCAGCTATGTGATAAAAAAAGGCACTGGAATGGTGATGGCACCGGGCATGGTATTTACAATTGAACCGATGATTAATATGGGAACAAGTGAGATTTACATTGATGAACAGAATGGCTGGACAATCTATACGGATGATGAAAAGCCGTCAGCACAGTGGGAAATTATGGTACTTGTAACCAATGACGGATATGAAGTGATGTCGTGGTAATAAAAAATGGATAAAAAAGCTCCGGATAATGCCGGGGCTTTTTTTGATGGGTGCGCCTGGCGGCGCACGTTTCTAAGTATGACGGACAGTCTCATTTGCCGTAGTAACAAAGAACTGTGAGAAGTTAGCAGAAGCCGCAGTAGGTATAGCTCTGAAATGGGCAATACCATAGGAACGGAAAGGAGAAAACACACCAGGCAATGTTGCATGAAAGCGTATAAACCGTCAGTCCGTTATGGCAGTCTTTTAGTGTGGCGGGGCAAAAGAGGGGAAGAACTCTTTTTGTGTGAAATCATATAATAGTATTAAATAAATTATATGGAGTAAGTATGGATTGTATGAATAAAAAAAATCCGCCGCAGGTTGTGGGCATGACATATGTGCCATGGCAGCACTGGGGCGAGGTGTATGAACCATGCAGAGCATTAAAATACGGAACATTGTTTCCAATATTAAATAAGCCGTTTGTCGGCTGCAGACGTGATAGAAGCCGTTAACGGGCAGAAAGCCGGTTAAAATGCAGAGTGCAGGCAAACAGCGGCATTGCGGACTCTGTGAAACAGTATGCCGCGTATAAAGAGAGGAGCATGGCAAACGTGAAGGATATGAGAAATCCATATATGCCAGGTAGAGGGGATTCCTGCGGCTGTCAGGGAATCCGGCCGGAGCAGGCAGGCAGTAAAAATCCTGCCGGCAGAAGGGCAGGAGAAAACTGTCCGTGTACTGACAGAATGGGAAGAGAAATGAGAATGCCAAACAGAATGGAGCATCGTCTGCCAATGCAGGGATGCCAGGAGAATATGCGTCTGGTGCCGGAAAACAGAATGTCAGAAAGAAGACTGCAGTCTGTACAGAATCAGCAGTGTAACAAAAGCCGTTATATCGCAGATGTGTATGAGCTGGGATTTGTTATGGTGGAAACGGCGCTGTATCTGGATACCCATCCCGATGACGGTGAAGCACTGGCATTTTATGCCGATATGAAGCATCAGTACGCAGAAGCAGTGCGGCTTTACAATGAAAATGTAGGTCCTTTAAGTTTTTATCATGTAACAAATGAAAACTACTGGAACTGGGTTGCAACACCAATGCCGTGGGAAATGGAGGGTTAAACGATGTGGAATTATGAAAAAAGATTACAGTTTCCGATTCATATTAAGAATCCCAATCCGGCACTTGCGGCAATGATTATCAGTCAATACGGAGGACTGTACTTCATTTTGATATAGTAAAAAATCATATGTAAAATTCCACGCTCAACGAATCCTCCGCCTTATCATACACCATAACATTTACAACACTGCGCAGGGCATTGGCGCGGGTGCGTTTATCAAGAGTTTCGTTCTTGATAATATCGTAAATGCTTCGGATATTTTGTGCAAGCTGTTCTTTGCGTTCCGGTTCACTATCGGTCAGAGCAGAGAGCTGTTCTTCAATCCGTTGCCGCTCATCGGCGAGCAGCTTCTTATTTTCCTTATATTCTTCCAGTGTATCAATTCCATCACGGTAAGCCTGCTTAATGCGTTTTTCTTTATCGTCAAGCTTTTCAAGCTGTCGGTTTAAGAGCAGACTGTCATCCGCTTCATTCTGCGGTGTGCGGACCTCATATGAAAACTCATTGGTCTTGATAACCTGTTCAAATGCGGCATACACCGCCTGCTCCAGTTTTTCAGCCTTGATAAAATGACTTGTCATACAGCTTCCGCGGCTGTAATTGCCACACTGGAAAGAAGTTACTTTGCCACCGGCGGAGAGGACAGAACCGTTTAAGGAAGAACCACAGGACGAGCATTTTACCATGCCGCTTAGCCAGTGTTTAATAGCTCCGGCGCTGTGCGCCTTGTACGGCCGGCTTCTCTTTATAATCTGCTCCTGTACAAGGTCAAATGCTTCCTGCGAGATAATCGCTTCATGCTGTCCCCTCGAAATAATCCATTCAGATTCATCTTTTATGGTGTGTTCATTGTGGTTTTGACGGTTCCAGCGCACCATGCCGGTGTAAAATGGATTTTGCAGGATATATTTTACGGTACGTTCTTCATAATTGGCGCCGCGCCGTGTCTTGTAGCCCAGGGTGTTGAGTTCTCTTGCAATCTCAAGATAGCTTTTTCCGTTACCGGAGTATTCATCGTAAATCTTGCGGACGATTACAGCTTCCGGCTCATAAATTTCCGGTATCTTTGTTTCCCGGTTCATGCGATAGCCAAGCGGCATAGCAGACTGATAGCCGCCACGCAGAGCCTTTTCTTTCATACCACGCATGACTTCATCGGATAAACGAATCGAATAGTATTCATCCATCCATTCAATTATTCGCTCGATTAAAGAGCCAAAAGGACCGTCAACCAATGGCTCTGACACGCTCACAACCTCAACACCGCATTTTTTAAGCAAAGACTTATAAACAATCGACTCCTCTTGATTGCGGGCAAAACGGCTGAATTTCCACACGAGAATCACATCAAATGGGTGTTCTTTGGATTTTGCCATACCGATCATCTGCATAAATTGTGGGCGTTTGTCAGCTTTCTTACCGGAAATGCCGTTTTCAATAAAAATGTGTTCCGGCAGAATCATTATGTGGTTGTTTTTTGCGTAGTCCAGTAGCAGCCGCTTTTGTGCATCCGGGGAGAGTTCTTCCTGCTTATCGGTAGATACACGGATATAGGCGCAGGCATTTTTCATTTCATTTAAGGTCTTTTTCATAGTATATCACTCCATTCTTATTCAAAATTAGGTATAAAAATAACACCTACTTGCAAAAGCGGTGCCGGGAATGATATAATATAACTTGGTTAGGGGTATATTATATCAGGCACTGCTTGAGTAAGTATCCGTAAAAGCTCTTGTGTTGGTAGCACAGGGGCTTTTATTTTAGTTAACGTTTGCAAGGAACAAAATCTAATTATTAGGTTTTGAGATAAAAGCTTCTCAATCTACTGTTCTACAGTTGTGTATTCAATATTTTATATATGCAAAAAGAGCCTTGGAATAAATTCCAAGACTCTTTGCGACTGCCCAGCAGTCATTCACTAACACTAACATTGTATCATATCCAAAAATCTTGTCAAGTATTCCACTTACATAATTTAATTTCAATTTATTATGTACTAATTACTGTTAAATCCTCTCAAAAACCATTGTCACCTGAATACGGTCGCCGCCGCCAAAACCGGTGCTGTTGGCAGAGGTTGTTGTAATTGTATGAAGACGATATCCTTTGGCTGCTTGTGTGTTAATAACATTTTCAAGTTCCTGTAAATTTTTTGAAGATGTTCCAAGAAGCTTTTCTTTTAAAGTTACCTGTAATACTACATATTGCTGGTTCATAATAGTTCCCCTTTCAAAATTGGTATATTGGATTAGTGCGTGTTATTGTTGGCTAAATCGGTCGAGCATCTGCGCAACAAATTTATTCATCATCATCTTCATCATCAATAGAGTATGAATTGGTGTAATTAGAATCAGATGAAAGCGATTGGCGATATTCACCTGCAACCATAGTTTTATTAAACTCGGCAGTTGGCTCGATTTCATCAACAATTTTTTCAAGTTCATCAATAGATATTTTGAAGAATTCTTTGCGCATATTAACTTTATTAACGCGTCTGTCATTAAGTATTTCGTGCATTTTACTTTCAAGAGCTACGGCATCTTGTGAGAATATAAAACTATGCACATCAAATTTAAAAGGAACACTTGCATTTCCCAGTTCGTTTATTCTGTCTTGAGGTTCCAGTCTTCGTGTCATACCAACTTTAAATACATCTTCACCGAATGAACCCAAGTTGCTGATGATGTATACTGTACCAGCTTTACCATTTTGGAGATTGGTAATTTCATCTTTTTTCACAATTACATCGCTCAATTGGGATTGTAATTCAAGGATTCTGGCTTTTAACTTGTCAATTTCCGATTCATCAGTAGTAGAAGACATGGTATCCTGCAATTTGTTGATTTCAGTATTAAATTTTTCTTCTTCGTGAAGAATACGTTTTTTCTCCTGCTCAAGAGCTTTTCTTTCTTCAGCCTCTTGTCGCATTTGTTCTTTGAGTGCCATTTGTTCTTGTTTTGCCTGCTCACGCTTAACATAGTAGTTATATTCAATTTTAACAGCATTAATAAAAAGATATTCTATTTCACCAATGAATTTAGTGAGCGTTCCAGCAATAGTTTGATTACCGTCACCGGCAATTTTGAGATATTTGGCAGAAATATCTTTTACGTGTTCTATAGCAATATCAAGCTTTTCGTATTTTAGCGCGTAAAGTACATTCTGAAGTTCAGCCCGTAATGCTATTACCATTAAGTCGTAGATAGATTTATTAGCTTTAGTTGTATATCTAGTTGAATATTGCTGTAAAAGATTATCTATCAATTTTTCATTATCATGGTAGGCTTTTCTTAAACTTTTAACGTCCATACAATGAAGCTTGAGCGTAACAGATGGGGCGATTGTTTCAGCATCATCTAAATCTCTTGCGTTTAATATACAGTTGCTGTATGGAATATCCAAAGATATGAAATTATCAAATGCGTATGAACAGCTTTTGTATAATTCTTTAGAACGTTCAACTTTTCGCTGTTGTGTGACGACAGATTTCTTGAGTTTGTCATCTCGCTGTTGAAGTTCACTTATCTCAGTTCTTAATTTATCAATCAGAATGTTATTGCTTTGTATTTCTTCATTGAGCAAATTAAGATTAGTTTTTGCTTCATTTTCTAAATTGCTAATTTTAGATGCAGAATCTTTCTCCATCTGTTCAATTTTTTGTTTTGTTTCTAAGTATTCAGTTACCCCCAATTCATCATAAGCCCGTTTCAAGTTAGCATTTTCCTGTAAGAGCTGGCTATTCTGACTATATGTTTGGTCGTATTGTTCCTGCTGTTTCTTATCGTTAATGAATTTTATAATAAGAAGAATAATGCCTATTATAGGTGGAAAAATAAAGAACCAACATGAACATAAAAGCGCAATGAACCATGTGCTTAGATACCATTTGTTTTTAGTATTCATAATTTAATACCCCCTTAATCTCTATGTGCAAATATTTCCACAAGCTGAACATTTTTGGATTGTCTGTCATAATCCCCACGTTCAATGTGTAACATTTCGTGATGATATGACTTTAGGTGCTGCTCCCGGCTTAGCCGGGAATTTAGAACGATGGTATAAGAATCATCGTTGTTGTTGACAGTATATGCCTTTATAGTAGTTGGCATATCTGCATAGATGACGTTAGAATCCGTTATTATCCCCTCCTTTGTGCTTTACTGTTGATTAAATCTGTCGAGCATCTGCTTGACAAATTCAATATCTTCTTTTTTGACTTTGCGTGAAGCATCAAACAGTACTTTATAATCGGGATTTTCATACAAGAACTGTGCCATGTCTTTTGCATCGTCGTCAAGGTAGTAATTTTGTTCATTTCGGTTATCTTCTATTAAATCGCCAACATTTACATGAAGATATTTAGCAATATCTATTATTACATCAATTTTAGGAACTCTGTTCCCTGAACACCAGCTAGAAACGGTTGATTTATCATATCCTAAGTCATCAACCAAATCTTTTTGGCTTTTGTTGTTCATCATTAAGTAATATTTAAGCATTTCAGCGAATTGATTTGTTCCCATGTAAATTAACCACCTTTCTACTATGAATTATATATCGAAGTTTTCATAAACGCAACCTAAAAGATAAAAAAGTTTACAAAATGTCTTGACAGTTTTCAAAATGTAGAGTAGTATAATGGACATAAGGAAGATTAAACATGAAGTTGAAAGGAGAAAATAATGGTTTATCCTAGAATAAGATTGTCGGCTGTAAGAGAAAATGCAAGGCTTTCTCAGAGGGAATTAGCAATAAAAATGCAGGTATCACGCGCTACAATCATAAATTGGGAATCTTATAGAACAAAGATGAGCGAAGCGGATTTGCAAATGTACGCATCTATATGTGGATTTCCTAAAGAGTATATTTTTTTGCCTTATTAGTTTACAAAATGTAAACGGATTATAAGTGATGCAATGAATGAGAGGGTGAGAACAATGCTTATAAGAACAGAATATGGAAATTTTGGTTGTCCGGAGGATTTATTAAGATTTATGCAGGAAGAAGGAATCGAATCCTGCATGGTTGAAACTGAATACTGGGACGCAAAGCTCACTCCAATGAAGTTTACGCAGAAAGAAGTTGAAGACTGGATTCGGTTGAAGGAGGGATAAAGTGATTGATTGTGTAGTTGTTCTTGCAGTTCTATTGCTGAATATATATGCAATAGATTCCTGCATACATGACAATGATAGAGCTTTTGCTATATCAAAGGTACTGGCAGATGGCATTGCTTTAATATACGTTTGTACTCATTGAAAGTAAAAGTACATAGTTCATTAAAGACATTATCTAATTCATCACAACAAATATCCATATTGAAATCGGGATTTTCATCTTCAGCTTCAAGTAAATTCAAAAAAGCAAGATAGAATTCGGAATAAAGCGATTGTGAATGGGCATCCATTAAATGAATATTTTGTGTGAATAAATCAAGAAAGATACTACGTGCTTCAAAATCAAGTGAGCTGAATTTATTAGCAGAAAGAAAGCCGGCACAATATTTTTGATAAAAGGGAATATAGAATTTATCAAGCCTTTCTTTGTATACAACCTTTTTAGAAGTGAGAAGGTCTTTAATAAAGTTTGAGTAAATAGCAATGCAAGAACCAATCAATGAAATTATAGCGACAATTATAGAAACCATAGTGCGTAATCCTCCTATATGTGATGAATTGATTATACCACATATATAGGAGATTCAAACAAGCGTTAGTTTTGAGATATATGGCAGCACTAACATTCTTTGATTACTTAAAAAGAAGAAAGGGCGAGAATAATGCTTATAAGAACAGAATTTGGCAACTTTGGTTGTCCGGAGGACTTATTAAGATTTATGCAGGAAAAAGGAATCGAATCCTGCACGGTTGAAACTGAATACTGGGGTGCAAAGCTCACTCCAATGAAGTTTACGCAGAAAGATGTGGAGGATTGGATTCGGTTGAAGGAGGAATAAAAATGTGGCTGTCAAAGAAAAAGTACAGGGCTTTAATTTGTGAATTAGATGGGATTAAGGCGAAACAGCGCGAACTGGAGCAGAAGACGGAACAGAGGTTATTTAATATGGCAAAAAGAATCCTCAGAGAGCCGGGAAAGCTCTCTGAGGAATTAAATCAAATTGATAGGCTTGATAAATACATTGATGACATTATTAATCATTGATGATGTCATCAATAAAATTATTTAAATTTGGACTAGTAACAACACAATCTACAAGGTTATATAACCGTTTGATTAGTGTTCGGTTTTCAAGTGTATCATCATCACTGGAAGCCAAACTTTGAGCAATAGAAGAAGGGTCAGATTGAACAATAAGTTCAACATAATTGCCGGAAGTTATACGAGATTGAGCTATAAGGGCAATAAGTCCATTTTTGTAGTGTGTAACATAACTTTTTTCATGAAGGATAACAGGATAATCGGACCTTAGCATATCAAATGGATTGCTGCGAAAAAAAGATTCGTTGTTATTTAATTTGATTTGAGATTGTGAATAGACTTCCCATTCGATTGAGTTGTCTTTTGTTAAATTGATCAACTTTTTAAGTAATGAATTAATTTGATTATTCATGATTTTGAACCTCCGATTTATCAAAACGTGCTATTAGATAATCTAAACTGACACATAATTTTTCACGGCATTTTGTATCTGAAATTTCGCTTGTACATAGGCGAATAGCGCGCGATAAATGATATATGCAGTGCAAGGATGATATTACAAGATATTTTTGGCGATACGAAAATAACTCAGTCCTTATTTTGCTGCGGAATTTTAATGTTAATTCTACATTATCTTCCCAAATGTTATCGCGTAATGCCATTAATGATGATTGAATATTACGTCGTTCGTTTTCATATTCAGTTCGTTGATATTTCGTATTTTTGAGTATTGTATGTGTTGAAATAAAAGTAAGCACCGATACGACACAACTAACAATAGATACAATATCAGCTATGATACTAAACATATAAAACTCCTACTTTTGTATTTCAGTATAGCGGTACTGATAGAGATATTATAAGAGGAAGTTGAAGGTTTTTCAAGATAAATATGAGAAACAAAAAGTAGATGATTGAACAGACATAGCCCCGGATGACATAAGCTGGGGCGGATTAGGTTGAAGGAGGAAGAAAGTGTCAAAGATTGACCAAAAGTTAATAAATATATTTTTAAAAGTAGCAGATATGCTGATAAATCATACCGGGCTGGTAATTTTAATAATTTGTTGGATATATCTGTTTAAGGTTGGAACATTTGGCTGTGAGACGGAGTTTGGTGTCTTGCTGGTGCTTATAGCGCTTTTTGTTATGATTTTGTGCATTATAAACCCAGCAATCTTTGTGTAATAACCAATACGGTCGTAAACAAAATCAGTGTAATGCTAATTGCAATAAGAAGCGCAAAAACATGAATAAGTAGATAAGCAACAAGTAAAAATTTTGACTGATATTGCTTGCGGGATATGCGATACGAAAGGGAGTGTATTTTTAATCCTAGAATAAAACTGCATTTATCATATTCGTAATAAAGTTGTTTGCAAAATGAATTGTAGTTGTACTGGTTATTATTCTTACCTAAATAATAAGCCCATTCATTCAAACGAGAACCTGCATAGCTGGCATTTTGATTTATAGAAGCTGTAAACGGAATCGGGTTTCGTTGCGGTAGTTCCCCTCGGCGCCGTGGAAAGCAGATATCACTTTCGATGGCGTCAATGTAAAAGAATCGCAACAGCACACGGCAGTGTTGTGTTACCACTGCCGTGCGGCTCACAGGACGTAGTTTAACAGGAAAAACGGCATATCCCCTAACCAAAATCCCCGGAAGCTGTATCCCCTCACAGCACCGCACGTCTGACAGCCATGCGGGTTCAAATCCCGCCGTCCTGATTTCAACGTTGAATAATAGGCTGTGTGACAGGCACAGTCAGATGCATTTTAAATATTATGATAATAGCAAAAGTGAGGTGATAAGCATGAATGTTATCTGCACAATTCTTGATAAAAAGGAAAAGAAAACATACAAACTGGAGGAATTAACCCCTAAACAGCGGGAGGAGTACGGCAGGAAGATAAACGAAAGCGGTATGACCGCAATGGGTTATGTTAAGAAGCAATGAAATAGAATATTCTCCATTTACAGCCGCCACAAGCTGTAAATGGATTCACAGGGCGTTTAACAGGAAAAACGGCATATCCCCTAACCAAAATCCCCGGAAGCTGTACCCCCTCGCGGCACTTTATGTCTGATAGCCATGTGGGTTCGATTCCCGCCGCCCTGATTCGGGACAAGCTCCCGAACCCTAAAGGTTAAAGAAATGTATATCACAAAACAGGCGGCATCACGTAGCTTCATGCCGCCGGAAAGGAGAAAGATATGAGAAGCATACCGCTGATTATTTTTTACAACAGGTCCATTGATGATGCCAAAGAGAAACATGACATTATTAAAGCGTGTGAAATGCTGAAAAAGCTTCGGAAATTGGAAATTAAAGAGCGTGCAGTACCCGGTTCATACCGGCTTATAGAACAATAAAAATGAGAGAACTGATTGCAGCAGCTCTCTCAAAAAATTGATGTATAACATATACCAATACTTACATTATTATAACGGCTTATGTGTGATATGTCAATAAAAAATAAAAGGGGATTTTCCCCTTTTGAAAGCTTGATTAAATGATTAACTAAAGAACCATTCAGGAGATACAACAATATGCCATACATTAAGGAAATATGCGTGGCGGGCAGGATACTTGAGGTAAGAAAATATCACACACTTCGTTATAACTGCAAAGGGGAAAAGAGGGAAGGACGATACAGGCAGACATGTGAATGTCAGCAGAGGGTAAATCAAAGAAAGGCAGAGCGGACACTCCGCCGCCTGATGAATACCAATTTTACCGATAACACAGGAATGCTTGTGACGTTCACCTATTTTCCACGTAACCGTCCAAAAGATTCAAAACAGATGCAGGTGGATATGCGCAACTGCTTAAAGAAAATGAGAAAGATATTCAAAGACAAGGGAATACCGCTCAAATACATCTATGTAAAAGAACTGGGAAAGCGGGGCGCTGCCCATATCCATATGATGATGTCAATCTGCACGCCGCAGGAATTAAAGCAGTGCTGGACAAAAGGCGGCATAGACATGAAGCCGCTGTACAGCAAAGGAGATTACAAAGGTATAGCAAGGTACTTTATCAAGGCGGCATTAAAGACAGAAGAAACCGAAGGACAGTTGATAGGAAAACGGTGGAATCCGTCCCGGAATTTAAAACAGCCGGTTGTAATAAAACAGGTTGTCCGCTCCAGCACCTTCAATCATGGAATCCGTCCGAAGAAGGGATATATTCTGAATCCGGATTCTGTGAGGGAAGGATATACAGAGGCGGGGTTTAAGTATTTTTCATACACCATGTACAAAGAAGAAGGAGGCGGATAGACGTGGTAAACATCTACATAACGACAACAGCAAAAGGACCGCGGATATGGAAGACGGCATACTACGTTTACACAATGGAATATAACGGGCATACAAGAAACCACTCCGGGCGAATGAAAAACTGCACTGAAAATCAGCTTGAGTTAAATATCATAGCGGAAGCATTGGGAAGATTAAACAAAATGCAGAAAGTCCGCATATTTACCGGTTGTACCCATGTTTTAAATACTGTGAATAACCACTGGATTGCCCAGTGGGAAAAGAACGGCTGGAAAAAATCCGGGAATAGGCCGGTAAAAAATCAGGAGCTGTGGCAGCAGATTACGGAGCTGATGAGGTACCATGTTGTAACATTTACGGACGAAGCCCATGAATACTCGTTGTGGCATCAGTTCTGTATAGAGAAATTAAAGGAGAAACACAATGAAGAACAAAAGCATTTTACAGCAGACAAAAGAGTGTTACCTGTGCCGCCTGAAAGCTGAAAAGGCGGGATATTTCGGACAACTCCCATCAACGGGGCTGCATAGGCACCATTTCATGCACGGAACAGCAAACAGAAAGCTTGCAGAAAAATATGGCTTGTATGCCTATGTATGCGAGCGGTTTCATCATGAGCATGGTGAAGAATCACCGCACGGCAATCCGGCAGTGGACTTAATGCTCAAGCAGACGGCACAGCGGGCATTTGAAGAAAAGTACGGAGAAGACAGGTGGCGGGAGGTTTTTCTAAAGAGTTACAAGGACATGGAAGGCGCCGCATATATAGATGACGGAGGAAATATACGAACACCATGAATATAGCAGAGCTGACAGACGGGGAAATGGGCATATTTCATGCCGACAGCCGTCCGTTTTATGAAAAAGACGGCAGGAGAATTATGAAGGTTGCAGAACCGTATTACAACAGGAATGAAAGGATTATATCCGGATTCTGCCCGCACTGCGGATTGGAAGTGAACCGTGTATGGAATATGGATTATTGCGGAAGCTGTGGACGGGAAATAAGCTGGCATGATATCAGCGTAAAAGATTATGGAGATATTCCGTAAGTTGCACCGGTGCAACAGAAAGGAGAAACGATATGTTTGAAAAATTCGGAGAATTAAATTCGGCAGAGGAGTTAAACAGAAAAGCAGAGGAATTAAAGGGCGATATTGATAAATTAAAGCAGTTTGCCGCTGAAAACGGGCTTGAGGAAGATGATGTAAATGACTACGTGGACGGAGTAATTACAGAACTGGCAACACCGCTGACGGCGGCAATGGGGAAAATAAAGGCTGAAAAAGAAGAACTTGAGTTACATGGAGTGCTGGAAGACTGGTATGAAGCGGTTGCGGATGAGTGCATGAGCAATCTGGCAATGGCAGCAGCCGTAAGAGAAAAAGGAAAGAGCCTTGCGGTGTTTATGAGCAGGCTTCTTGCAAAGGCATTCCAGGGCAAAGTAAGGGTAAGTGACAAAATCGTATCAATCACAACGATAGAGCATGACGGTAAACAGGAGCAGATGAGAGGACCGGTTTATTTAGGGATTCCAAGCCGTGCAGAAGTAAAGAAAATGATGCGTGAATATTACTTAGGACGGGAGAGAGCATGAGAGCCATAAAAGCATTTAACTGGAATCTACAGGCAACGCTCGGAAGCGGAGCTATGACAATGGAAGCCGGAAAGACGTACCGGGAAAAAGAAGCAAAATGCGCGCACAACGGCTTCCACTGCGCAGAGAATCCCCTGTGTGCACTCGGATACTACAACAGTATGGATTCCCGGTTCTTTATTGTGGAAGCGGGCGGTGACATTAATCAGGACGGGAATGGTACAAGAATTTCCTGTACCGAACTGACACTGATAAAAGAGATTACAAGGATACAGCTTGCAGCACTTGCGTGTGAGTACATCCGCAAGTACCCGGACAGGGAAGAAAATGAAACGCACCTGTGTAAAGATAAAGGAGCGGCAACAGTTAAAGAGGATTTTATCATTGTCCGGGGGAAGAATCCGATAGCAAAAGGGGTTAAAGGATCATACTTGTTTCTGCTGAAAGAAGAAAAAGACACCCGCAATATTCAGGAAATTTATCCGGTATACGTTGACGGAAAACAGATAAAAGCAAATGTGTACTATGGTTTAAGAGGTGGAAAACTGTGTATAAAAAAGAATTAAGGAGTTTAAAGAGAATCAATGCCACGCCGCATATGCGGCGGGTGGCACAGCGGAATAAATTGGCTGTCCCCATTAAATACATAAATTCATGGGGAACATATAAAAGTGAAACAATATATGACATCATGATTCGCTGTCAGACAAGAGGGAAAATACTGATGATAGCAGTGTTTTTTCCGGATAAAGTGGCAGAAGGAATCAAAACACCCACTTATGAGATTTACTGCAATCCGGAAGGAAGTGAGTTCATAACACGGATTCTTGATAAGGCAGGAAATGAAGTTAAATGGAGTACGAGTTTATTTAGAAATCTGGACAAGGTTCGGAAAAGCTTATATGAAAATTACAGTTTAACGGCGGTACAGAGAAATAGCCGGGTGTGGCAGAATCAGGGCAGCAGGGATACAATCCGCCAGTTTTTAAGAGTTCGCAACAGAGGCATTAAAGGCCTGATGGAATATCAGGGCAGATGCCGGGATAAAAAGACACAGGAGGCGGAGGAGCGGGAACAGAAACCGTGGGATGAACATATGGCATTAATACCACCATTGCCGCCGGGATTTGAAAGATGGGCATTTCATGAGGCAGCAGTTGAAAATTTTATCTTTTATGCCAGCGTAAAGGATAAGACCGGATACTGTACATATTGTGAAAAACAGGTTCCGCTGATACAGGCAAAGCAGAATAAAGAGGGAAAATGCCCGTGCTGTGGCAGGACTGTAAGATTCAAGCTTCAGAGCAGAATACAGACGTTAAAGACCCAAAAGCGGTATGTAGAATGTATTCAGGAGATACAGGGCGGCTTTGTAATCAGGGCGTTTTGTGTAAGCTCATATTATCGTGACAGAAAATATACAAATCCGCACCGGGTATTTACAGAGCAGGAAAGGGTTATGTATTTGGGCAATACTTCGGTTCATTATACATGGGATAACTATAAAAATAAAAAATACAGATTTATCCCGGCAGGTGGACCATATTACTCATATTATTATGTTGAACATAGACTATACATGGAAAATATTGAAGTCCTGAAACAAACAGTATTAAAGAATACAGCGCTTGATTTGTGGCCGAAACTGCCGGAAAGCATGAGTGCGGCAGAGTATCTTTACATCGAAAGACATAATCCGGCGGTTGAAATGCTGGCAAAGATTGGAATGTTTAAGCTCGCTGAAGAAATAATGAAATACAGGTATGACGGTACGCTTTTAGACCAGAAGCAGACACAGATTGCAAAGATATTAAAAATTGACAATGCAAGATTAAAACGACTGAAAGATTTAGACGGAGGCATACATCTTTTAAAATGGCTGCAGTGTGAAAAACGGGCAGATACAATATGGCCGGATTACGTTATCAGCGAATTTGCGGCAAACGAAATCAACTTATCGGATTTTGGATTCCTTCCGCCGCCGATTAAGCCGGTTAAAGTATATAACTACATTAAGCGGCAGGCAGAAAAGTCGGGTGAAACATTTATACAGACAGGAATCACATGGAGAGATTACTATAACCTTGCAGAACAGAATAAGTGGAATGTATCCGCATCACAGATAGGCTGGCCAAAAGATTTAAAAAAAGCACATGCCGATGCGGTGCTGTTTTCTAAAGGGGAATCCATAAAGAAACAGGCAGAGAAGCTGGAGAAGAAATGGCCGGAAGTAAATAAGATACTCCCGGATATAAAGAAGTTTGAATACCATGATAAAAAATTTGCGGTAGTTGCTCCGACTTCCATTGAAGATATGGTACGTGAAGGAACAGCACTCAATCACTGCATGGATCATGCAGACTTCTACTACGATAGAATACAGAAGCATGAAGCGTATCCGTTCTTTTTAAGGCGGACAAATTCGGTAGATACGCCGTGGTATACGCTGGAGGTTGAAGCCTCCGGCAACATACGGCAGAAAAGAACCACGGGAGATAATCAGAATCCTGATCTTGAGGAAGCACTTCCGTTTCTTAAACGTTTCATGGCGGCATTTAAAAAGAAAATGACAGCAGAGGAGCGCAGACAGGGAGAAACGGCAAATGAAAAGCGCATACAGGAGTATCGTGAATTGAGGAAAAACGGCAACAGGATATGGCATGGAAAACTTGCGGGACAGCTTCTTGCAGATGTCCTTGAAGCAGATTTCATGGGATTGGAGGAATAGCAATGGAAATTATAACGACATTTGATGAATGGCAGCAGGAGCTTGATACTGAATTGACAAAGACTGCAGAAGGCTTTGTAAGAATCGGATACCTTTTAAAAATGGCAAGGGATACAGATATTTTAAAAGATTCGGGATATAACAGCATTGTTGAACTGGCAAAAGCCAGATACGGGCTTGATAAGACACAGGTATCAAGATTTATCCATATTAACGACAGATTCAGTGAGAACGGCAATTCTGACAGGCTCATGGAGCAGTACAAAGGCTTTGGATATGCAAAGCTTACTATTATGCTGCAGTTACCGGATACCATTAATGAGGAGCTTACACCGGAGTTTTCAAAGGCGGATATTCAGACCGTAAAAGAAGAAATCGACAGGGAAAAAGAAATATCTGACCTTGAGGTGTTAATGGAAGAACCGGACGTTACATCGGATTACGATGATAACCTGATAAAAGCACTGGCAAAACTCGGAGAAGACGAACCGGAGCTTTACAGGGCAATATATGAACAAAACAAAGCGGCAGGATATACAGTAGAGCAGATGAAAGACGATATGTGTCCGAATGAAGAAAAGATATATTTTGTCCGTCTGGCGGGAATCGGAAGAATGGTATTTTCTCTGAAAACAAAAGAGTCCACTGTCAGATTAGTTAATTCACGAAGTGGGGAAAAGCAGGAGTATACATGGCAGCAGTTGATAGACGGCTGGAAACAGCTTTTTAAAGGAAAAACAGGTACGGCACAGGAAGAATGGAGCAGAGAGTATAAAAGACCGTATCCGTCAGAAGAAACAAAAGAAGAACGGCCAAAGGAACGCAAAGAACCAAAGGTCAGCCGTCCGGCATCTGAAAAAACACGTAAGGAAGATGTAAAAAAAGTAAATGCGGAAAAGGCAGATACAGAAGCCCCTGCGCCGGAAGATGAAGACAAAATCAAAAAAACTAAAAAGCCCGAAAGCCGCATAAACACCGGTAGCGAAGCGGATTCTACTCCAAAACCGTCTACACAGGATTACAAAGGTGCGGTATTCAATGAAATGATAGGTGTTGCAAATGGTCTGTTATCCTGTGTATATCAAAAGGACGTTAAGGGAATCAGGGAACATATAAAGGATATTGGACATATGCTGGATACGTTAGCAGCGGAAGAACAAAAGGACATTCCGGGTCAGATGCGTATGGGAGAATAAGAAAGACAGAGGTGATAACAATGCTTACATGGCAGAAGAAAAATGGCGAATGGGGATTAAACGGAGTACCTGAAGAAGAACTGAAAAAGGTTGGCAGCAGAATATATGCGGCGCTTTTTAAATTAAAAGATTATGAACAGCTGGGAGTAAGTCCTGGACAGGTGGAAGAACTGGACAGGCAGTATACGCAAGTATGTGAACGTCTTGCAAGACAGAAAATTCCATGTATGCCGGGAGATACGATTTATATTTATGAAACGTGTGAGTGTATCCCAAGAACCCGTGACCAGCAGACAGGGATAGTAGAGTGTCCGTTTGAATCAGACTGTCCGTATGATACCTGTAGAGATGCAAATGAGCGTTTATTTCAGACAAAGGTTATGGGGATATATAATACAGGGCACGGCTGGTACATAGAAGCTGAACATATCACACCGGCAATACCGGCATCTTATATCGGGAATACTGTCTTTTTTAATCCAAAGGAAGCATATAACAGGCTTCATGCAGGGGCTAAAGAAGATTACAGAAAACATTTTGAACGGAGATTCATGAGGAAACGATGAAAGAGTGGATAAACATTAATGGAAGCACTAAAACCTGCGGACAATGCGCCTATAAAGCATATTTGGGAGAAAATTCACAGGGGCAGCAGGTGTATGGGTGCAAAAGAAAGGGAAGATGTAAGGAGAATAGAGCAGATGAAAGTAAAGAACTTGAATTAAGTGATTTTATTACGGAATCACAAATATAAATAAAAATAGTATGGTTTAGTGCTGAAATCACGGCATTAGAGCATAAATGGACATTGAAAATTGAATATTGATGGTTGGAGGAATATAATAATAATAACTATAGGTAATTGATAAATGATTTTATCAGTTCCTGTGGATAATAACTATGAAAGAAGATGAATACAGGATGTCAAAAGAGAAATATATTAGGTATGGATTTGATACTAAATTTGAGTATAGAACGTATCGAAATATAGGCAGACAACATATGATTCAGTTCTATGCAAGGAAAAACCTATTTGGCAAATTATGGAACTGGATTAGAAATACACTAAATAGAGGTGAGAAAAAATATAGAAATTTCGATGTGTTTACTGATTGGAGAGAGTATATTATTGAAAATTATGGAAATATTTCAAGTATGAATTGTGAAAATTTAATACATTATTTGCAAGTAAAGAAAAGAGACACTGAATTTAGTAAAAGTTCCTGGGGACTAATTGCTGTACCGTGTATAATATGCTGTGTTACTGCAGTGTTAACTGGATCAGCAGTGTCAGATTTATCAACTGATGGAGTGTTGTTTATGATAGCGATAGAAATTGCTGTTGTTACATTTTTGTCATTAAGGGTATATGAGCGGTATTCATTCAGATATCACTTCTATGAAGATATGATTGATGTATTAAAATCTTTCTAAATAAAAGTACCAACCGTCAATATTTGATGGCTGGTACTTTTTTTTGCCCAAAATCAAGAATTGCACCGGTGCAACAAAAAAGGAAGCCTGCTGGATTCGCGGTCTGCAAGCTTCCTGTTCCCATATATCGAACAAATGTATTATAGCACAAAACACAGAGCAGTACAATACAAATGGGAGGAAATATGGGAATAAAAGAGGCATTGGCACAATATTGTGATACGCAGCAGGAAATTAAGGACATAAAAAGCAGGATTGAAACACTGGAAAGACAAATTGCGGTTATGGAAAAGCAAGGATACACCCAGCAGGATTCAGTTACGGGTGGAGAAGGGGGAAACAGACATTATAAAATCGAAGGGTATCCGTACCCTGAGTACTCAAGAAAGACAACGCTTCTTATATGCCGTCGGCAGCAGTTGAATGGTAGGGAGTTAAAACTACTGGAACTGACCAATGAGGTAGAAGAATACATAGGACAGATAGAAGACAGCAGAATAAGGAGAATGATTACATATAGGTTTTTAGATGACTTAACATGGGTTCAGGTGGCTTACCGTATGGGTGGGAAGCATACGGCGGATAGCTGCCGGGTGGCAATTGATAGATTTTTAGAGAAAAATTAATGTTTGTTCGTTCTGTTCGTTTTAACTGTGATAATATCTAAACTGGATAAAGAATTAATCCACGGACGGAAACCGGATAAATCCAAAAGCCGCAGGTGCGGCAGTTTTTTACCTCTTGAATGGCGCTGGCGAAAGCCGGCGCTTATTTTAGTGGAATTATAATATTTATAGATAGAACAACAGTAAAGGAAGGTGGTGGTTGTGCCGAATGCACCGAATTATGAATTAGCAGAAAATGATTATATGTCCGGCATGAAGTATAAAGATATAGCGCGGAAATATGGAGTAACTTTAAACACAGTAAAGAGCTGGAAAAAGAGATACAACTGGGATAGAAAAGGTGTGCACACAAAAAATGAAAAAGTGTGCACCCAAAAGCAATCAATTAAATCAGACGATAAAAAGCCTGTTGCTGATGAGGTGGAAGCTGTATTGCAAAATACAGAATTAACCGAGAAGCAACGGCTTTTTTGTTTGTATTTTGTAAAATGTTTTAATGCCACAAAAGCCTATAGAAAGGCATATCAGTGTGATGAGTATGTAGCAATGTCAAGCGGTTCAAGATTGTTAAGAAATGCAAAGGTAAAAGAGGAAATAGACAGATTAAAACAGGAAAAGCTAAATCAAGCCTATTTAACACAGGCAGACATCTTTCAAAAGTATATGGATATTGCGTTTGCAGATATGGGAGATTATGTTACCTTTGGAAAGAAAAAAGTTCCGGTATGGAAGCGGGTTGACGGGCAGGATATTCCGGTAATGGACCCGAATACAGGACAACAGAAGATTGCTGAATACAGCTATGTTGATTTGAAAGAGTCAATGGACGTAGACACAAGCATTATTTCCGAGGTGTCTGAAGGAAAGAACGGCATCAAAATTAAACGCGCTGACCAGATGAAGGCACTTCAGTGGCTTACAGAGCATATGGATATGGCGACACAGGAGCAGAAAGCAAGGCTGGAATTGCTTAAACTACAGAAAGAAAAGCTGTCAGAAGGTACGGTGGAAAATAATGATGCAGTGGAAAAAATGGACAATATTTCTAAGATTTTAGAACAGATGCGGCAGGTGAATCAAGACGATTTGGCGGATTAAAAAAACACTAAAAATGTCCGCCAGTCACGGAATTTTAGTGTTTTCTGCTGTTTTGTAGTAATATTGCACAAAGGCATTAAATGTATAAAAAACAGACGAAGCCAGTAATAAACAAGCTTTGCGGCAATTTTAATATCAAAAATATTATTCGCTAAACGTGAGTTTTGCGAAGTTTTACTTAAAACAGCTCTAAACAGGGAGGTGGTACGGTGCTGGTCTTATCTTCTAAATTTAAAGATTTTTTGACAGTGGAAGCAGACAGGGAATATCTTGAGGGAACAACGGCAGCAGGTAAAACAACGGTTGGTATTTTTAAATTTATGCTAATGGTTGCTAAATCGGATATCAAGTATCATGTTCTTGCGGGTGCAGACATTGGAACAGTCGAAAAGAATGTTATTAATTCGGAGCGGGGGTTGCTGGAGCAGTTGGACGGACTGGCAACGTACAATCCAAACGGCAAAGGCAGAATAAGACTGCCACACATTGAATATAAGACACCGAATGGAATCAGGTATATTTATGTATGCGGCTATGATAATAAAGCAAAATGGAAGAAAGTATTAGGCTCACAGGTAGGCTGTGTGTATATTGATGAGGTCAATATTGCAGATATGGAGTTTTTGAGGGAAATAACGCACAGATGTAAGTATATGATAACGACTTCCAATCCTGATGCACCGGATATTCCGGTGTACAAGGAGTTTATCAATAGAAGCAGGCCGTTAAAAAAGTACATAAAAGATTATCCGGCAGAGCTTCTTGACGAATTAAAAGAAGAACCAGTTACAGGCTGGATTCATTGGTATTTTACATTTTATGATAATGCATCAATGACACAGCAGGATATACAGAAAAAGATAGATGCAGTTCCGAAAGGAACAAAGATGTACAAAAATAAAATACAGGGATTAAGAGGCAAGGCAACAGGTCTTGTCTTTTGTAATTTTTCTCATAAAAAGCATTTGATTACAAAAGAAGCTGCAAAGAAGTATATCAAAGACAGAGAACGGCAGCAGGCTGAATATTTTGAAATATTCACTGCTGGACTGGATACGGCATATTCAACAAAAAGCTCAGATACAATTGCCATGTCTTTTTCGGCAATTACCAATAAAGGCAGATACATTGTTCTGGATGAAAAGGTATATAACAATGCAGGACAGGATACTCCGATTGCACCGAGTGATACGGTTGTGAATTTTGTGGATTTCCTTGAGAGGAACAGAAAAGAATGGGGTGGCATGGCACGGAATACATTTGTGGATTCCGCTGATCAGGCAACATTAACAGAATTTGCAAAGTACAGAAGAATGCACCCGGAATGTCTGTATGTTTTTAATAATGCCTACAAAAAGGTGGAGATAATTGATCGAATCATGCTTCAGCTGGGCTGGCTGGATTATAACGCAGATACCGGAAAAGAGCCGTGTTTTTATATTGTAAACACCTGTGAGAATTATATCAAAGAACTGGATAAATACTCGTGGAGAGAAGACAAGGACCAGGAGCCGGAGGACGGCAACGACCATATGGTAAACAGTGTACAGTACAACTGGATTCCTTACCGTACAAAGATTGGAGTGAGAAGAAATGAGGTTGATAGATAAAATGGCGGATAAAGTAAGAAACGGAATCAGAAGCTTTTTAGAGATTCAGCCGGCAGCAGCCAGTACGATATACATCAATGAAAAGCTGGACTATGAATCCAATGCAATCAAAAATAAAATATGGTATAGAGGACAGTCAGACGAATTATCACAGCTGTATAAAAGCATTGATGTTGATATGACACTGTTTTGGAAGGCGGTTCCCACACCGGGAAGGGCAATCAGAAAAATTCACACTGGTCTTCCTGCGAATATCGTTGATACGCTGGTATCTATTGTAATGTCAGATATGAACAGTATCAATGTATCGGAAAAACAGGAGGAGTGGGAACTGATAGCAAAGGATAATAATTTTAAAGCGGTAATGACAAAGGCGCTGACACAGACACTGGTTGTCGGTGATGGAGCTTTTAAATTTACGATTAATACAACAATAAGCCTATATCCGTTGATTGAGTTCATATCCGGTGAAAATATAGAATACGTCTATCAGCATGGAAGAATCAGACGGATTATTTTTAAAACGGTATATCGGTACAATCACAGGACATACCTGTTGGAAGAAACATACGTGAAAAACGGCATCTACTCACACTTGTATGCAAATGGAAATGAAGTGCCGTTAAACAGCCTTCCGATGACAGAAGGATTACAGGAATCCGTCACATGGGAGGGCGGTTTCATGATGGCGGTTCCATTTAAGATTTATGATTCAAATAAATGGGAAGGCAGGGGAAAATCGGTATTTGATTCAAAATGTGACAACTTTGATGCATTAGATGAAGTATGGAGCCAGTGGCTTGAAGCGTTGCGCAGAGGCAGGACAAAAGAATATATTCCAACATCACTATGTCCGAGGAATCCTGACACAGGGGAAATCATAAAACCGAATGACTTTGATAACCAGTATTTACGGGTAGAAGGAAGTTTGTCGGAAGATGGGAAAGATAAGGTTGAACTGATACAACCGGAGATTCCACATGAAAGCTACCTGAGTACCTATGTGACGGCATTGGATTTGTGCTTACAGGGATTAATCAGTCCTTCCACACTGGGAATTGATGTAAAGAAACTGGATAACGCAGAAGCACAGCGGGAAAAAGAAAAGGCAACACTGTACACAAGAAACAAGATGGTTGAAACGATTCAACACAGTCTGCCGGAAGTAGTCAATACAGCGATCCAGACGTATGAGGTATTGACAAGGCAGGCTGTAACCAGCCATACGGTGGAAATACCGTTTGGAGAATATGCCAATCCATCTTTTGAGAGCCAGGTTGAAACAATTTCCAAAGGAAAACAGGGCGGAATTATGAGTATTGAAGCTTCTGTAGAGGAATTGTATGGTGATTCCAAAGATGAGGAATGGAAGCAGCAGGAAGTGATGCGGTTAAAGGCAGAACAGGGAATTGAAACAATGGAACAGGCATCAGTCAGTGAGGATAATGGCGGGTTTGTAGTAGATAAAGTGCAGGATATTCCGAAATGAGGTGAATAAAGTTGCCGAGATATGTAAACGGTGAATATGACATTGAAAAAGCGTTTCGTGCAATCGAAGATGAATTGATTCATTCTATGATTCGTAATTTTAAACAGCACCGTGCAGAGGAAACAAAAGAGGGATATAATTGGTCCGCATGGCAGATAGAACAGTTGAAATCACTGGAACAATACAAGAAAGCCAATGCAGAGAAATTTGCAAGCCGGTTCAGCAACATCAACGCTTCAGTAGAGGAATTGATAAAAGAAGCCCGCGCACAGGGAGGTTCAGAGCAGGAAGAACAGATATTAAAAGCAATTAAAAATGGATTTAAAGCAGCGAAACCACCCGGACAGGGTATGGAAGCTGCTTTTTTTAGATTAAATGATAAAAAAATAGAAGCATTGGCAAAGGCAACAAAGAATGACTTATCAAAAGCAGAGCACGCTACGCTTAGAATGGCAAATGACAAATACCGCCAGATTATATTCAATGCACAGGTTTATGCCAATACAGGTGCGGGGACATATGAAAAGGCAGTGGATATGGCAACAAGGGATTTTCTAAGCGCCGGCATAAACAGTATTGAATATAAAGACGGAAGCAGGCACAATATTAAAGAATATGCCGGTATGGCAATTAGAACGGCAGATAAGCGGGCATATCTGACGGGAGAAGGTGAAAAGAGAAAAGAATGGGGTGTTACGACCGTAATTGTAAAAAAGCGTGGAAATGCCTGTCCGAAGTGCCTGCCGTTTTGTGGCAAGATACTAATAGATGATGTATGGAGCGGCGGTGTCCCGGACGGAAAACATAAGCTGATGAGCCAGGCAATCGCCGCAGGTCTTTATCATCCGAATTGTAAAGACATACATACAACGTACTTTGAAGGAATTACAAAGTATGGAGAGCCGTATACAGATACTGAATTAAAGCAGATTGAAAGTGATTACAACGAGGGACAAAAACAGAAATATGCCCAAAGGCAGGCAGAACGGTTTGACCGCCTTGAAAAGTATTCTCTTGATGATGATAACAAAAAAATGTATGCGGCACGGAAGGAGCAGTGGGAAAAACAGGTTGATTCAAAACAGGAGTATAAACCTGTAAATCGAGGTGAAAGCAAAATAGTTGAAGTTAAAAATAACAGAAATATAAATATTAGCGAAGTTGAGGACTATAAAGGAGATGTTTATATATCTGATAAGGCAAATATTAAGCCGAGGTCATTGCATGAAATCTACAACAATACAATGAAGGCAATGGAATTGTGGGGAATTTCAAAGAATAGAAGACCTGAGATTAGAATTGTTTCATATGAAGAATTAGAGGCATATGGCAAATATAATGCAGTAGATAATGTTGTATATTATATACCCGAAGTTGTTTCAGAAGATATTGTGGGGGGAAAGGCGATTACAGAATATCATGAAATGTGGCATATGAAGCAGGCTGAAAAGTTTAGAAGTAAAGGCTGGAATATCACTAAAGAGAACTATGGCAAGTACATTAGAGAATTAAACAAAGAGTGCAAGAAAACAATTGACGTACTTGGTATAAATGAATATAATGTGGGTAAGATAAGTGATTATGCGGAAAAAATGCTGGATTATGGAAGATATGATGAAGTTGAAGCCGAATATATGACGATTATAAAATCAAAGGGGAAAGAATTATGATTATTGATTATCCGGAAGAAATAAAGAAAGCAATGGAGATATATGAACCTTATAGGTTAAATATTAAAGATGGAGAATTAAAAGATGCACCGCAAGAAGCAATAGATGCTTTTTATAAATGTAAAAAGTGGGCCTGGGAACAGGAACAGTAGATGAGTAGCCACCAGTCGAGAGATTGGTGGTATTTTTATACCCAATTTTAAGAAAGTGAGGACAAGACAGTATGAAAAAACTATTTATTAGCCAGCCTATGGCAGGTAAAACAGACGAGGAAATAAAAGAAACAAGGAAAAAGGCAATAGAATATGCAGAGCTGCTATTAGGTGAGAAAGTAGAAGTTATAGAGTCTTTTTTTGAAGGAGCACCAGCAGAAGCTAAGCCATTGTGGTTTTTAGGAAAATCAATAGAACTTCTATCACAGGCAGATGTTGTGTATTTTGTTAAAGGCTGGGATAAGGCGAGAGGTTGCAAAATAGAACATCTGTGTGCAGTAGCATATGATATTAAGAGAATTGAAGATTAGATTAAATAAGCAGTCATAGAGCTGTTATTTTTATACATAAGTTGCACCGGTGCAACACAGGTCCGAAGACCTTAAACTACGCAGAGCCACTGGGATAACAACTGGAAGGTGAGCCACACCAAAAACTTGAAAAAGGGAGACACCCTATAACTGAAAAAGGAGGAACACAAGAAAATGAAAAGAAATGTACCATTAAATCTGCAGTATTTTGCGGAAGAAGGGCAGCAGACAGAAAGCGGGCAGGCGGGAACGCAGAACACATCGGCAACACCAGAAATTGACTATGATAAGCTGGCAGGTATCATCAGCGGCAAGCAGAGTGTAGCGGAAGATACGGTATTAAAAGGCTATTTTAAGCAGCAGGGCATGAGTGAAGATGAAATGAAACAGGCGATTGCAGCTTATAAAAAGCAGAAAGCCGAAAATACACCTGATGTTGCGGCAATACAGGAACAGCTTGCACAGGCACAGACACAGGTAAGGCGTGCAGAACTGGAAAAGCAGGCGACAATTCAGGCACTGGAACTTGGCTTAGATGTCAAAACCGTTCCGTATGCCATTAAAATGGCAGAACTGGATAAAGCGGTCGGTGAAGACGGAAAAATTAATACAGAAAGCATTAAATCCGCATTAACACAGGTACTGGAAGATATTCCAGGTTTAAAACCGCAGGCGCAGGTATCCGGTGGTTTTCAGATTGGTGCATCGGGAAACGGACAGAACACACAGACAACACAGGAGCAGTTAAACGCTGCTTTTGGAGTATAAGAAAGAAGGTAGAATATGGCAGTATACAATTATGCAACAGAATTTCAGCAGCAGCTTCAGAAAAAGTACGCAAAGGAGTTATGCTCTGATGAATTAACAAAGAGTAATCTGCAGGTTAAATTTATTAATGCAGAAACAATTAAGCTTCCAAGTATTACGGTATCAGGATACAAGGACCATACAAGAACAATCGGGTTTAATGCAGGAACATTAAGCAATGACTGGACACCAAAGAAGTTATCATTCGACCGTGATATTGAATTTTTTATTGATCCGATGGATATTGATGAAACCAACCTTACATTATCTGTTGCCAATATTCAGAACACATTTGAGGAAGAACAGGCAATTCCGGAAAAAGACTGCTATAGATTTTCAAAGTTACATTCTGAATTACAGACATTATCGGGAAGAATTAATAAGACAGTTGTTGATGCAGCAACATTTCTTGACTGGTTCGATGGAGAAATGGCGGTTATGGACGAAGCAGGAGTACCTGAGGAAGGCAGGATTCTTTATGTAACGCCATCGATGAGAAAGATTGTAAAAGAGGCAGAAGGAATACAGAGAGTGATGAGTGTTACTACTCCGGTCACAATTAACCGTACAGTACATTCTATTGACAATGTTGCTATTAAAATGGTACCGGCGGCAAGAATGAAGACAGCATATGATTTTACAGAAGGATTTAAGCCGGCAGCAGAAGCAAAGCAGATAAATGCTATTCTGATTCATACATCATGTGTAGTGTGCCGGGATAAGTATTCATACATTAAGCTGTTTACACCGGGACATGATTCACGAGTTGGCGATGGATATCTTTATCAGAACAGAAACTTCGGGGACTTATTCCTGTTAGAGAAAAAGATTGAAGGCTGTTCTATGAATGTGAGCGAATAAGGAGGCTGCAATGAAAGCGGTAAAAGAAAACAGAGTATATACAATCTCTGAAACGGAACAGGACTATTACAATGCCAAAGGCTTTGACATTATGGACGATAACGGCGAAGTTATCGCCTATGGCAGGGGAAAGACCGTGTCGTATGAAGAATATGCCAGGATTGTAAAAGAACTGAAGGAATTAAAGGAAAACAAATCAGCAAAAAAGACAAAAGAACCGGCAGAAAACAAAACAGAGGAGTAAGCCTATGGCATATGAGAGCTATGCAGACGAAATCTATTATAAGAACGTCTACGGTGGTGATGTAATTGCAGATGAATTTCTGAATAAGGCACTAAAGACAGCCAGCAGACATATTGATACCCTTACCTACAACAGGATTGCAGGCAGGGGTATTTTTTCGTTGACGGAATTTCAGCAGGATATTATCAGGGAATCGGTTTGCAGGCTTGCGGATTTTGAATCGGAAAATGCAGATATGATACAGTCGGTTTTACAGCAGTATGCCATAAATGGCGTATCTATGACCTTTGGCAGTTCATGGAATGTACAGGTACAAAACGGCGTGGCAATAAGCCGCGCCGACTATGCCTTTCTATGTCAGTCAGGGCTTTGCTGTGCGAGTTTAGGAGTGTGAATGATGAAATATCCATGTTTGATACAAAAACGCTTCTGTAAGACGGATATAGAGGTCAGAGTAAACCGTGAAGGAAGAAATAAATACGGTGAGCCGTTAGAACAGGTAAGCTGGTCAGGCAGGTGCAATTATCAGGATAATGGCAAAACAGTGCTGACAGCAGAGAAACAGTTAATACAATTATCGGGTTGCGCACTGATACCGGGAGATATTGCACCGGAGCTTCCATCACTTTCCGGTGGTGAGCTGATTGTGAATGGTGTAAAACGCAGAATCTATGAAGGGACAAAAGCAAGAAACCCGGACGGAACAGTCAATTATACAAGGCTGGAGGTAGAATAGTGGCAAAATATGTTAAGTCGGTTGTAAAGATTAATACGCCCAGGATTCAGGAAGTTAATCAGCTTGCAGTCAAAGCGCTGGAAATGACAGCGAAAGAATTACACACTGATGTCGTAAATGCGAAGATTATGCCAAGAGATACAGGGGATATGGAAGAAAAATTTACTTTTGTGGATACTTCACAGAGCAGTCAGGGAAAGGTAGGCATTGTAACTTCTACACCGTATGCAAGACGTATGTATTATCACTCGGAATATCACTTTCAGAAGTGGGAAAACGCATTTGCACAGGGAAAGTGGTATAACCCATGGTTAAAGGGCGGAATTTATCAGAATGACATAAAAGATAATTTCCAAAAGTTTATGAAGCGGCTTATGAAGTAGGGGGTGGGGAAGATACTGTATTTATCAGAAGTAAGAGATTTTATCGCAGGTCTGTTGACAAATATTGTAGATGATGAACACGTCTACAGCGGCATAATGGAAGATAAGCAGGAAATGTCAGTTGGTGTATACAATCAGAAGCGTGGAACACCTAAACTTACGGCAGTAGGAGCAAATCCGTCATACAGTCGTAAAGCGGTAAGTGTTTTGGTGCATTGGAATAAAAGTCCGAAACAGACAGAGCGTGCCGCTGCGGCTGTATATGCTGCGATAGAAAGCGCAGGGAGAACCAAAACAGGCACAAATACTATATTGTTTGTAAAAATGACAACGGAAGAAGCGGTTGACGTGGGGACAGACGACAACGGTGTTTTTGAAATGGTTATAGAATTTGACATTTATTATGAAAGGCAGGATACAAAATGAAAAAGATGAATTTACAGTTTTTTGCTGATGCAAGAACAGGGGTAAATCCAACAAATGAGATTCTTTTTGGTGTATGTACAACAGGAAGACCTGTAGATCTTAAATCAGCAGATTACACCACGGTAAAAGATGCAGAGAGCCTCAGTGTTTCCATTGACGGCTCGATGGAAAGCTGGAATCCCATGGATGCAGGGGGCTGGGCAAGAAATTTAATGACGGCGAAGTCACTTACAATCTCAATGGGAGGTAAAAGAAATTACGGTGACAAAGGCAATGATTATGTTGCGGCACTTGCCTTTAAAATGGGGCAGGACTGCAATTCGGCAATGAAAATTACATTTCCGAATCTTGATGTGCTGTATATTCCATGTGTTATTAATGTAACCTCACTGGGAGGTGATTCGACAGCGATTGAAGCGTTAGAGTGGGAAGTTGCATCAGACGGCAGACCGGAGTATGTATCATACACAGAGTAAAATGAAAGTTAAGGAGAGATGAACATGGCAAATATGATTGATATTTCAAAAATGATTACAAATGAGTTACCGGTGGTAAAGATTACAGATGACATTGTAGTAACGGTAAATAACAGAAAAAGCACGATTTTAAATATTCAGGCAATGGCAATAGAGGTAGATAAAAAAGCGGAAGAAGGAGAGGATAATACATCACGTCAGGCAAAGTTTATGCAGAAGGCACTGGGTATGCTGGTGGGACAGAAAAATGCAGAAAAAATTGAAGCACTTGATCTGCCAATGCCGGAGTACAGTGCGGTATATCAGGCGATTATGGGAGTGGCTTCCGGCACATATGAGGAAGAAGCAACACCCTCAAAACAGTGAAGCATATTATGATATATTTGATGACTGGAATTTAATTGAAGCCAGCTTTTTAAAGCAGTACGGAATCCGACTCCGGACAGAAGATGATATGTCATATGCGGAGTTTTGCTCTTTATTATCCGGCATCATGCCTGATACACCGCTGGGGCAGGTGGTAAGCATCCGGGCAGAAAAGGATATGAAGGTAATTAACAATTTCACAAAGGAACAAAAAAGAATCCGCAATGACTGGCTGTTAAAAAGAAATCAAAGACTAAAAAAAGACAGGAATGCATATATGGCATACTGGCAGAAAATTCAATTAGGTTTAAAGGCTGCGTTCTCAAGATAGGGCGCAGCCTTTTTCATGCCGGAAAGGAGGGAAATGTCAGAAACGGAAGTTGCAAGCGTATATCTGGGACTGCATGTTTCTGCACAGGATTTAACAGGACAGATTACAAAAGCCGCGCAGGATGCAACCAAACAGACAACGAATATTTTTTCGGGATTAGGAAAGAAAATTGGCGGGCTGCTTGGTACGGCAGCAGTAACAAAATTTACCAAAGACTGCATTGAAATGGGTTCAAACCTTACAGAAGTGCAGAATGTCGTTGATACTGCATTTGGAAATATGGTGGGAAGTGCCAACGAATTTGCTTCAAACGCAATGGAAAACTTCGGTATGTCAGAACTGTCTGCAAAAAAATATCTCGGTGTGTTTGGCCAGATGAGTTCGGCAATGGGCATAACAGGGAAATCTGCGCTTGAAATGGCAGAAAATGTGACGGCGCTTACCGGTGATGTAGCATCTTTTTACAACCTTGGTACAGATGAAGCTTATACAAAGTTAAAATCCATATGGACCGGTGAAACGGAAACGTTAAAAGATTTAGGTGTTGTAATGACACAGACGAATCTTGACCAATATGCTTTAAATAACGGCTTTGGTAAAACGACAGCAAAGATGACCGAACAGGAAAAAGTAATGCTTCGGTATCAGTATGTTACCAATGCATTGTCTAATGCCAGTGGCGATTTTGCTAAAACGCAGGATAGCTGGGCAAATCAGACACGAATCCTGACATTGCGGTTTCAGCAGTTCCAGGCAACGCTTGGAAAAGGGTTTATCGCACTATTTACACCGATTGTGCGTGGAATTAACAGCTGCCTTATCGGATTACAGAAGCTTGCAGAGGGCTTTACCAATTTGATATTAATGCTTACTGGAGCGGACATATCCTCATCGACAGGAAGTATTGCAACAGATTTATCCGGGCTTGGTGACAGCGCCACAGATGTTGCGGACAGCGTATCGGGAATAGGTAATGCGGCATCGGATACCGCTAAAAAGATAAAGGGGTCATTATCGGGACTTGATGAACTCAATAATTTATCTATAGATGACAGCAGTGACAGCGGAAGCTCCGGCGGGGGAATATCGGCAGGAGGAACAGGAACATCTTCGGCAGCAACCTCTATGGTAGAGGAAGTTGGAAAAGTATCAGATTCACTTGCAAAGTTTAAGCAGCTTGCAGAGGAATTAAAAGATATTTTTAAAACCGGTTTTAAAGAAGGATTAGGAAAAGATTTTACGGCAAGCATTTTGCGTCAGAAAAAACACATCCTAAGCATTAAAGATTCGCTCAAGGATATTTTTACAGACCCACAAGTCACAAATGCTGCATATAACTACGCAAAAAGCGTAAGCAGGACATTAGGAATAATTTCGGGTTCTGCGGTTAGTATCGGCGCATCAATCAGTGAAAATCTTTTAGGCGGTTTTGACAGCTATTTATCTAAAAACAGCGATTTTATCAAAGACAAATTTGCAAATATATTAGACCTTGGTGCGGTATTTAACGAGGAAATAGGCAAATACTGGGAATTTTTAGCACGAATTTCTGAAGTATTTAGAAGTGATTCAGCCAAAGGAATTACTGGTGATATTATAGCGATAATTGGGAACGGTTTTTTAGAAGCCCGAGAGCTTGCATTACGCTATGCGACAGATATAGCTTCTATTCTGATAGACCCGCTGTCTGATAATACGGATAAAATCAAAGAAGCACTTGAGGGAACGTTGACCTCTGTACAAAAGTTTACAGATACAGTTTCAGAGGATTTTACAAAGTTGTGTTCCCATATGAGTGACACATATGACGAACATATTCACCCGATGATGGAGTCTTTCAAAAACGGACTTTCGGAAATTTGTTCCAAAATGCTGGATACATACAATGAATACGTGGCACCGATTGTTGACAGGATATGTGAAAAAGCTTCGCAGGCATGGGATGAACATATACACCCTGTTTTTATGCAGGTGATAGATAATATTGGAAAAGTTGCAGATTTGATAAAGCTGCTTTGGGAGAATGTTGTACAGCCATTTGTTTCATGGATTGTACAGGATATTATTCCGGCGGTAGCACCTGTGATAGAAACAATAGCTGATACGGTTATTCAGTGTATTTCAGATGTTATGGACATAATTGGAGATTTACAAAAACTGTTAGGTGATATTATTGATTTTATTACATGCGTGTTTAAAGGTGATTGGGATGGCGCATGGACCAGCTTAGTAGATTCTTTTAAAGATATTTTCTCTCTTATTTATGATGTAGCTAAAACACCGATTAATTTGCTGATTGGGGCTATTAATCAGATGATTGTGGGCATACAGGCTGGAATTAATGCACTGATTAACAGCGTAAATAAATTGAGTTTTACAACACCGGACTGGGTGCCGGGTATAGGCGGAAAAACATTCGGATTTAGTATACCAACGGTTTCGGCAGAGCAGATTCCGTACCTTGCCCAGGGCGGATATGTCAAACCGAACACACCGCAGCTTGCCATGATTGGTGATAACCGTCATCAGGGTGAAGTTGTAGCACCGGAAGATAAGTTAAGGCAAATGGCAGCAGAAGCGGTAAGAATGAGCAGTGGAAGCGCATCTCAGGAGGTGATAGAGCTTTTAAGCCGGATTATAAGATTGCTGGAGTCGGGAGATAAAGGCGATATCTTGATCCAGGTGGACGGCAGGGAAATATTCAAGGTAACAAGAAAACAGGCGAGAGAGTACTTTGATAGAACAGGAAATCCTGCGTTTGATTTTTAAGCGATATGCACTGTCAGTTTGGCAGTGCATATTTTAATGAGGTGGTTATGGCATATAGTGGATTTTTAATCAGAACAGGCGATTATGAAATTCCGTTAGAATATATCAGTTGTCAGACATACAAGGTAACACGTAGCATACAGGACTTAAACAGCTACAGAGATTCCAACGGAGAACTACATAGAGAGGCACTGGAGCATACACTTGAAAAAGTGGAATTTGAAACAGTACCAAAGCTTTATGGTAACGAAATGGGGAAATTAATAAAAGGCATTTCAGATAATTATATTATAGCTGGAGAGCGTAAAGTTCTGGCAACTGTATTTATCCCGGAAATCAATGATTACGTTACAAGAGAAATGTATGTGCCGGATATACAGTTTGCCATCGATGACGCAACACAGACCGATATTCGGTATGGTTCAAGCAAAATTACATTTATAGCTTATTAGGAGAAGAACATGATTGAATATGGAGGACAGTTCTTAAAAGATAGTGTAGATAAACAGCTGTCCATAGTAACGGACGACGGACAGATACACATTACAAATAACGAACTGCATCAGGAGCAGTTTGAACTGACAGAAAGCCTGTGCTCGGAATCAGAGCTGACCTTTGGAAGTTGTGAAGCAGGCATGGTTAAATTTACAGTGTCGAATATTTTTTCGGGACTGAAGGATAAGTGGATGACAATCAAAATGGTGCTGGCGGGAAATACCGCAAATCCGTTTCAAATCGGAAGGTATAAGGTCTGTTCGGATACACCTGAAGCAGATAGGACAAAGCGTGATATTGTGGCATATGATGCATTGTATGACGTGATAAACGCAGATGTAGCGGAGTGGTACAATACTTTGCTCCCGGATAAAGACAGCATTACAACAATGAAAGCTTTCCGGGATAGCTTTTTTGGGTATTTTGGGATTGAGCAGGCGGACGTACAGCTTGTAAATGATGATATGAAAGTTGAAAAGACGGTTGAGCCGGAAGAACTAAGCGGTGCGACCGTCTTAAATTGTATCTGCGAAATAAACGGTTGTTTCGGTCATATTGGACGTGACGGCAGATTCCATTACATCTACCTTGAGCAAGAAATACAGGGATTATATCCAAGAAACAACCTGTATCCGGCAGATGATTTGTACCCGTGTGAGCCGAAAAGCACGAGAATAAGCAAAAGTCTGTACATATCGGCACGGTATGAAGACTTTCTTGTGAAAAGTATTGATAAACTGCAAATTCGGAAAGAGGAAGACGACATCGGAGTGATTGTTGGAAGCGGCACAAATGCTTATGTGATACAGGATAATTTTCTTGTTTACGGCAAAGGCAGTGAAGAACTGACGGGAATCGCAAATAACATTTACGGAAAAATCCGGGGAATTATTTACAGGCCGTTTTCTGCGGACTGTAAAGGAAACCCCTGTATCGAGGTCGGAGATGCCGTCCGTCTGCCGACGCGGTATGAGATTATTGAAAGTTATGTGTTGAAGCGTACTCTGAAAGGTATACAGGCACTTAGGGATAACTATGAAGCGGCAGGCGAAGAATACCGTTCTACACAGGTAAATAGCGTGCATAAAAGCATTATACAGCTTAAAGGAAAGACCAACGTGCTGACACGAACAATCGAGGAAACAAACAGCAAAATTGCAGACGTTGCAAGCGGATTAAGTTCTGAAATTAAGCAGACGGCAACGGATATAAGAGCAGAAGTTAAAAATACAGCTGATGGTTTATCAAGCAGTATTGAGCAGACTGCAAACAGTATCCGAAGCGAGGTATCCGATTCAGTAAACAACTTATCCAGTAGTATACAGCAAAACACAGAATCAATCACATCAGAAGTGAAGAGGGCGAGTGAAGCCGAGGGCGATTTATCAACAAAAATTACGCAGACTGCTGAATCAATCACATCCAAAGTCAGCAAAAATTATGAAACAAAAGAAAACGCTACGAACACAAAAATGGAGTTGGAAAGTTCTATAAAACAGACGGCAGACGGGCTTACGGCAGAATTATCTAAACAGGTAACGGAAACTAAACAATATGCTGAATCTGCCGCTGAAACGGCTGAAAGTAATGCAAAACAGGACACGGCAGATAAGTTAAAGGATTACAGCACAACAACGGAAATGAATACCCGAATTAATGCTACGGCAGAGGGAATTTCGGCAGAGGTAAGCCGAAAACTGCAAAGCTACAGCACTACAGAACAGATGAATAGTGCCATAAAGCAGACAGCAGATAGCATTAATACAGAAGTGTCAAAAAAAGTAAATGGTGATGAGATTATATCAAGAATCAACCAATCCGCCGAAAACGTTTCGATTGAAGCAAACAAAATCAATCTGAACGGCGCTGTGACGGCAAATCAAAATTTTAAAATCGGTTTAGACGGCAGCGCGGAAATGCCCAAGGGCAAAATCGGACCGTGGAACATCAGCGCAGAGGGCTTGCAATATGCTGTTGGAGAAGATGAACAAACATATTTGAATTACAACACAATTATACTAAGCAATGCAGCCGCGGCAATAAGACTGTATCCAACAATAATCCGAATTGCTGCCAAAGAAGACGGTGAAGAAGTAGGTGTTTTTGAAATAAATGCGGCTGAACGCAGTATTACTTTGACAGGAGATTGGGAAGTTCCGTGGAACTAGAAAGGAGCAGGCATGAATAAAACGTATGGTCGTATAAATTGGGAGAATTATCCGAGTGATGAAACACCACTGAATGAAAGTAATCTGAATAAAATAGATGTGGCTACAGATGAAATTGACAATAGGGTAATTACACTGGACACTACAAAAGCGACTAAGGAAGAAGTTTCAACACTGGTACAAGACGTTACATTTGAAGAAAAGACAGGTATTATTACTATTACTAAAAAAAATGGCTCAAAAATAACGATTGACACGCAGATGGAAAAAATCGCGGTAAATTTTTCATACAATGCCGAAACACAGCAGGTTATTTTAACGCTTATTGATGGCACAAGGCAGTACATAGACCTGTCGGCATTGATTACGCAGTATGAGTTTTTGGACAGTGACACGGTGGCATTTTCAATTGACAGCGCTGGCAAAGTGTCTGCAATCGTAAAAGAAGCGAGTATTCAAGAAAAGCATTTACAGCCTAATTATCTTGCAGATATTAAGGTTGAAGCTGCAAAAGCACAGGCAAGCCAGTCGGCGGCGGCAAAATCTGAAAGCAATGCAAAGGCAAGTGAAACAGCGGCAGCAGCCAGTGAATCCAATGCGGCGGCGAGTGCTACAAAAGCACAGAGTTATGCTACTGGCGGTACAAACAGCCGCACAGGCGAAGATACGGACAATGCAAAGTATTATAGCCAACAGTCGGCACAGAGCCAATCGGCGGCGGCAACAAGCGCAGATACGGCAAGCACGAAAGCAAAAGAAGCGGCGGCAAGCGCGGCAACAGCTAAAACAAGTGCCGATAATGCCGCGGGAAGTGCAAATTTAGCTAATGAAAAAGCGAATAGCGCGGCAAATAGCGCAACCATCGCAGTTTCAAATTCAAATGCGGCACAGCAGTACGCTTCCAATGCGGCGGCAAGTGCGGACACAGCACAAAACTATGCCGTAGCAGATACAGACAGCGCAAAATACTATTACGAGCAGGCAAGACGGATTTCTGAATCGTTCTCGGGAGCATTAAGACCGATGGGAACAGTTGCATTTGCCAATCTCCCTGCGCTGTCAGCAACGACAAGCGGCAATATGTATAACATTTCAGACCAGTTTGTAACAACTTCGGACTTTAAAGAGGGTGCAGGGAACGTTATTCCGGCGGGTGCAAACGTATATAAGACAGAGGACGGTAAGTGGGATGTTCTTGCAGGTACACCGGTTACTGGGGTAAAAGGTAGTGCAGAGAGTGCGTACAGGAGAGGAAATGTTAATATTACGGCAGAAAATGTAGGCGCAGTGCCACTAGGCGGCAATGTAGGAAGTGCAGACAGGGCGGCAAGGCTCGGAAGAAATGGCAATGCAGACTACCCAATGACGTTTAACTGGGCAGGCAAAGATGGACAACCTTCGTGGTTGTGGGGCGGCGAAAACGGAGAAGATATGTACGTTTACAATCCTAGTAATTTCAGTGTAAATTATGCGGCAAGTGCGGGAAACGTAAATTGGAACGGTGTAACAGATAAGCCGTCTACATATCCACCGGAAGCACATAATCACAACACACTGGATTCGGACTTTGGTTGTACATTACCCGACAATACAACAGCTACATATACGGCATTAAACTCTAATGGCTACACAACTGGATATTTTTTAAAGACAATTAGAGGGCAATATACTGCTCCAAGCTGGTTCGAAAACAACTATGCTTCCGGTATCGCCTTCGGCGGTGCGGATACACATGCAGTTATTAGCTGTAGGTATGAATTCCCAAGAGTAACGTTCTGTGGTGGCAATGGTACAGAACCTAACTGGTGGTATCGACTGCAAGGCACAAGCGGACATAACTATATGTTAGACGATTTTATAACAACATCGGGTACTGACAGACTTGCAGGCAGCATTATCCCGAATGAAGACGTTGCTATGGATTTGGGTGATTCGACACATAGATTCACGAATGTTTATTCGAGCAATATTACAACAGGTGCAATTTACATGGAACACGATTCTAATGCGATTTATGAGTCTGGTAATGACGCAGCTAACGGAAACGGTGGCGGACTTAATAACCTTGTAATTCGGTCTTGGTGGGGTGTGTCATTCACTTCTCCTGTTGCGGCTGGTCGTTACGGCGGCAAAAATCAAACTGCTGTAGGAATTGATTGTCGAGAAGGCATTGTAAAAGCGTATAACTTTGAAGGCTTAGTAAACGGACACAGCGTTAATGCAGACGTACCGTCAGATGCAAAATTCACAGATACAAAAGGCACATGTCTTTCCGGTCGAAGTTCAGCTTACGGTTGGTCGGTTAACCGCTTGGCAAGTGGTTATCTGATTGAAGCGTTTCACACCGCAGCCCAAAACTACACCATGACTAATCAATATGGCAATATGTATTGGGCAAGCTTTGAAATTACGATACCGCAAAGCAATAATATTAAGTTTTTTGATGCTATCAACATTACGCCATTCGCAACAAGCGGATTAATAAGTGTCAGTATTACGAATTACACAACAAGTAAAATTCAAGGTTTTGTTTTTTCTCCACTGGCAGAAACTAAGAGCATTAGTTTTCATGTGACTTTGCATGGAACAGCATCTTAGGGGGGGGGTGGTAGTTGTGTACTACGACAGCAGTTAAATAAACACTTATTACAAAGACACGAAAGTGTCTTATTTTTTACTCTAAAATAAAGCAGAGTTGCACTGGTGCAACGGAAAGGATTAATAATGGAAAAAGTTAAAATGATTATTATTGCAGTATGGGGCGCATTGATGAGCGCATTGGGTGTTTTAGCAGTGCCGGTATTATTATTAGTGTTCTGTAATGTAATTGACTATTTTACAGGAGTAATGGCGGCAAAGTATCGTTCACAGAGCATAAACAGTTACAAAGGAATTAAAGGCATTACCAAAAAGGTGTGTATGTGGCTTTTGGTTGTTGTTGGTGTGGTAGTAGATACGTTATTGCAGTATGCAGGGGATACGGTAGGGATTGCGGTTCCGTTTACATTTTTAGTAGCGTGTATTGTTGCAATCTGGCTGGTGTGCAACGAACTGATTTCTATTTTAGAAAATATCTCAGATATTGGTGTAACGTTGCCGCCGTTTTTACAGCCGATTGTAAAGAATTTAAAGCAGCAGGTAGAAGATAAAGCAAATATTGAAAGCGAGGACAAATAATATGAAAGTTGGATTAATTAGTGGACACGGGAACGGGGACTGCGGCGCGTGCGGTTATGGATATGAGGAAGCAAACGAAACTATCCGCATCGTAAAAGCATTAGATGCGAAGTTAGAAGCGTGCGGCATTGATACAGTAGTGTATCAATACGAGCGCAACGCATTTAAAGACTGTAATAGAGGTTTGGGCTTACAGGTAGATTTTTCAGATTGCAATTATGTGTTAGAGGTCCATTTAAACAGTGGACGCGGGGACGAAACCGGGGACGACAGTATCGGTGGAACTGAAATTTATGTAACACCGCGCGAAGCAACGACAGGTACAGAAAACCTTATCTTACAGAACATGGAAGAATTGGGATACCGCAATCGCGGAGTTAAGACAGAAAATTTCCTTGTTATTAATAAGGTTAAAAATCTTGGTGTATCATCGGCACTGCTGGAAACGTGTTTCGTAGACGACGTGGACGACATGGAACTGTACGAAAACAGATTTAACGAAACAATTAGCGCTATTGCACGCGGCATCTGCGTAGGTTTCGGAGTAGGATATACAGAAGAAGACACGGACAATTCGACAGACGAACCGGAAGAAAGCGCGGACTGCATGAGCAGAGAAGAAAAAGAATATTATGTAAACTGTACATACCTGGAACTGTTGGGACGTCTTGCAGACTCGGACGGACTGGAAAACTATGTTAATGCAATCCCGGATGATGCAACATGGGATTCCAATTTATACGAATATGTAGATGCCAATATTAAGCAGTCCGAAGAATACGATCAGCATCAGCAGAAAGAGTATATCCGAAAAGTCTATCTTGCAGAGCTTGGCAGAGAACCAGACCCTGCCGGTATGGAAACGTATATGTCTTACGGAAGATACAGGGACATTTACAGAGATATTCACAACTCAGACGAGGCGAAAGCACGTAGAGGGGAATAAATCTGTTGGTTATTTCTATATCAAACAATAAATACACACTATGCGCATAAAAGCGTTGACATTATGCGCATAGTGTGTATAATATAATTATAGATAAGATACCAAGGAAGGAGATGAGCAAATGACTGTCAGAGAGCTTGATAAGCTTGTGAGGAACGACGGTTGGTATCTAGTGAAGCAAGTTGGTTCGCATATGCAATATAAGCATCCAACGAAGACTGGAAAAGTAACGATACCTAACCATAGAGGAGATGTCGATATAAGAACGGCAAATTCAATACTGAAGCAGGCAGGACTTAAATAGTCCTGCACAGCTTATATAATGGTTAGGGAATATAGATATAGAAAGAAGGTCGATGTTAATGAAATTAGTATATCCTGCAATTTTTACCCCTTGTATTGAAAGAAAAGGTTATACAGTTGTAGTGCCTGATCTTCCGGGTTGCGTAACGGAAGGGCAAGACTTGTTAGACGCTATTGAAATGGGGGTAGATGCAGCTAGTGGCTGGATATTAGGAGAACTTGAAGAGGGAAATAATATTCCTGCACCCACATTACGGAAAGAGGATATAAAGCTGGAAGAAGCTGACAGCTTTATAAGTATGCTTGTATTAGATATAGATGCGTATGCTGAAAAATACGGTGAAAAAACGGTCAGAAAAAATATATCAATTCCGGCATGGTTAAACACATATGGGGAAAAGAATAATATTAATTTTTCACGGGTTCTTCAGGAAGCCCTCCTAAAAAAGGCAAGCTGCTGATAAACAGTCTTTTTAGCCGCTCCGGAAAGTATATATCCGGAGCGGTAGTCTTTTAAAATTCCATACAAAAGCGGGGTGTTATATCAGTGAAATTTATGCTATTATATAGGAAGAAATCATTTAAATTCCTAATAAAAAATCCCCTATAAAAACACTATATCAAGATGAAGTACGGAGGCCCCGACGGGGAGTCCGGCGCCTCCATGCGTTACCTGTCCCAGCGGTACAGCATGCCGTACCGTGAAGTTTCCGGGCTTTTGACGGATATCGCGACAGAGGAACTCTCACACCTGGAGATGGTCAGCGTTATGGTACATCAGCTGACGAGGAACTTAAGCGTTGACCAGATTAAGGGGACACCGTTTGAAGCGTATTATGTAGACCATACGACTGGAATCTGGCCGCAGGCGGCAGGAGGAATTCCGTTTAATGCGTGCGAGTTCCAGTCTAAAGGCGATGCGATTACAGATTTGGTTGAAGATCTGGCAGCAGAGCAGAAAGCCCGCTCAACCTATGACAACCTTATCCGGCTTACGGACGATGCAGATGTATTAGAGCCGCTGCGGTTTTTACGTCAGCGTGAAATCGTGCATTTCCAGCGTTTCGGTGAGGCACTTTCTTTAGTGCAGCAACGCTTAGACTTTAATAATTTCTATGCCTTTAATCCCGAATTTGATAAAAAATGTAAATAGCATTTGTGCATACAGTATGATACAATCAAAGAGTTTAGAAGGGGCTGCCGCAAAGAGTGCCGGCGGCCCTGTCTGTTATGCAGGCAGTATACATAAAAAGGAGTATAAAAATGAAAGAAAAGATATATACGATTCCCGTTAATGATGCATTTGACAAAGACTGTGAGTGTCCACTCTGCGCAATGTATCAGGAACTGGAAAATAATGCGGTAGAATATACGATGGGACCAAGTTACATGGAAGACGATATCCGTGCCGAAACAGACAAAATGGGATTCTGCCGGAAGCATTTGAAAAAGATTTATGCTGTAGAAAACCGTCTGGGATTTGCACTGGTGATGAAGACACATATGGACAAGGTGATTAACGAGATTGAAAAAAGAAATGAACAGCCGGTAAAGGCAAAGACGCTGTTTAAAAAGGCAGAAACACCGTCAGCATGTGATTATATTAAAGAACTGGAACAGTCCTGCTTTGTGTGTAACCGTATACAAAATACATTTGAGCGGTATGTGGATACGGTGCTGCATTTATATCAGTCCGATGCAGCATTTAAAGAGAAATACCTGCACAGCAAGGGTTTTTGTACAGCGCATTACGGCATGTTAATCGAGCGCGGTGCACAGAAGTTTTCGGGCAGTACGGCAGAAAACTTCCGTGTGGATACAGACCGACTGTATCTGGAAAATATGAAGCGTGTGCGTGATGATGTGGCATGGTTTATCAATAAATTTGACCATAAATATGCAGACGAGCCGTGGAAAAATGCGAAGGATTCACTGACGCGCGCCATGACAAAGGATAATTCAATTTTATAGCAGAAAGGACAAGCAATGCAGATTTCTTATGATGAGGGAAATGTTGTACTTACAGAAGTGAGGGATTTTGATCTTGCGCAGACACTCGAATGTGGGCAGTGTTTTCATTTTAAAAAACTCGCCGAACAGGAATATGCAGTCTGTGCATTTCATAGACTGTTACGTATACGTCAGGAAAAAGACAGCGTAATTTTGTTTGATACGACGATGCAGGATTACGAAATGATATGGCGGGATTATTTTGACTTTGGCAGGGACTACGGCAGGATAAAGGCGGCGCTTTTACAGACGGACGATACGTTAAAGGAAGCAGTGGAAACCATGCAGGGCGTACATATTTTACAGCAGGAATTTTTTGAAACTTTAATTTCCTTTATTATATCGCAGAATAAGCAGATTCCGCATATTAAGAAGATTGTGGAAACGCTTTCGGAGCGTTTCGGGGATGATCTGGGTGAAATAAACGGAATGCGATTCTTTGCCTTCCCAACGGTCAGCCAGATGTGCAATGTCACGGAAGAAGACCTGCGGGACTGCAAAACGGGCTTCCGAGCGCCGTATATTGTAGATGCGGTGCAGAAAACGGCAGACGGACAGATATCGGAGGCTGCATTAAAAGCGGCGGATACCGCAGAATGTGAGAAAATGCTGACAAAGATAAAAGGGGTCGGTAGTAAGGTTGCAAACTGCTGTATGCTGTTCGGGCTGGATAAGCGCGATGCATTTCCGGTGGATGTGTGGATTAAGCGGATTATGGAGCAGCTTTATTTTTCGGGAAAGGAAACGGACAAAGAAAAAATTGCGGCATTTGCAAAGACACGTTTTGGAAGCTACGGCGGCTATGCCCAGCAGTATCTGTTTTTTTACGGAAAAACAGTGCGTATCGGCACGCAAAATCAAAAAATTAAAAAAGTATAATCTAATTATTAAAAACAAAAGATATTTCCAATTATCTGTTGACAAACAAAAGGCAGAGTGATATTTTAATGATATTGAAATTAGCACTCAAATTAAATGAGTGCTAACAAGGAAAATAATAGCAGCTGTCGTATACAAGTTCGGGGCGGCGCAAAGGCAGCCTTACCGGCGGCGGAATGGAGGATAATATGAAGTTAGTACCATTGGGAGACAGAGTTGTAATTAAAGCGTTAAAGGCAGAAGAAACGACAAAATCAGGCATTGTATTACCGGGTCAGTCAAAGGAAAAACCACAGCAGGCAGAAGTTATTGCAGTTGGTCCTGGTGGAGTTGTAGACGGCAAGGAAGTAACAATGCAGGTTAAGACAGGCGATAAAGTTATTTATTCTAAATATTCAGGAACAGAAGTGGAATTAGACGGCGAGGAATATATCATCGTAAAACAGTCTGATATCCTTGCAATTATGGAATAGAAAAATCTGGTAAAAGCAGTTTTGATACAGTATAAAATAGAAATCGGAGGTCAAATATCATGGCAAAGGAAATTAAATATGGCATTGATGCAAGAAAAGCTCTTGAAGAAGGTGTAAATAAGTTAGCAAATACAGTACGTGTAACATTAGGACCGAAAGGAAGAAATGTTGTTCTGGATAAGTCTTACGGTGCTCCGTTAATCACAAACGACGGTGTTACAATTGCAAAGGACATCGAACTGGAAGACAAATTTGAAAACATGGGCGCACAGCTTGTAAAGGAAGTTGCTACAAAGACAAATGATGTAGCAGGTGATGGTACAACAACAGCAACCGTTCTTGCACAGGCAATGGTAAATGCAGGTATGAAGAATCTTGCAGCAGGCGCTAATCCAATCGTGTTAAGACGAGGCATGAAGAAGGCAACGGAGTGTGCTGTAGAAGCGATTGCAAAGATGAGCGAAAAGGTAACAGGCAAGGATCAGATTGCAAAGGTTGCTTCTATTTCAGCAGGTGATGCAGAAGTCGGACAGATGGTAGCAGATGCAATGGAAAAGGTTTCTAACGACGGTGTTATCACAATCGAAGAATCTAAGACCATGAAGACAGAGCTTGACCTTGTAGAAGGTATGCAGTTTGACAGAGGATATATTTCAGCTTATATGGCAACAGATATGGATAAGATGGAAGCAGTTCTTGATAATCCGTACATTTTAATCACAGACAAGAAGATTTCTAACATTCAGGAAATCCTTCCGCTCTTAGAGCAGATTGTACAAAGCGGTGCAAAGCTGTTAATTATCGCTGAAGATGTTGAAGGTGAAGCACTTACAACATTAATCGTCAACAAGTTAAGAGGTACATTCAATGTTGTTGCTGTCAAGGCTCCGGGCTACGGCGACAGAAGAAAAGAAATGTTAAAGGATATTGCAATCCTTACAGGCGGTCAGGTTATTTCAGAAGAATTAGGACTTGAATTAAAGGATGCTACAATGGATATGCTCGGCCGTGCAAAGTCTGTTAAGGTTCAGAAGGAAAATACTGTTATTGTTGACGGTGAAGGCGAAAAGTCTGCAATCGAAGCAAGAGTTGCACAGATTCGTGCACAGATTGACGAAACAACATCTGATTTCGACAGAGAAAAGTTACAGGAAAGACTTGCAAAGCTGGCAGGCGGCGTAGCTGTTATCAGAGTAGGTGCGGCAACAGAAACAGAAATGAAGGAAGCAAAGCTTCGTATGGAAGATGCTTTAAATGCAACAAGAGCAGCCGTAGAAGAAGGCGTTATTTCTGGCGGTGGTTCTGCTTATATTCATGCTTCTAAGGAAGTGAAGAAACTGACAGAAACACTGATAGGTGATGAAAAGACAGGCGCAGAGATTATCTTAAAGGCACTCGAAGCTCCGTTATACCACATTTCAGCAAATGCAGGTCTGGAAGGTTCTGTTATTATTAATAAGGTAAGAGAATCTGAAGTAGGAACAGGTTTCGATGCATTAAACGGCGAATATGTCAACATGATTGATGCCGGTATCTTAGACCCTGCAAAGGTTACAAGAAGTGCATTACAGAATGCTACAAGTGTTGCATCTACACTGCTTACAACAGAATCCGTTGTTGCAACAATCAAAGAAGATGTTCCGGCAATGCCGGCAGGCGGTGCGGGCGGCATGGGAATGATGTAATTCCTGCTGTTAAAATGCATAAAAATAAATATTTTTTGGCTGGACGGTAAAACGGGCAGCAGATTGAAACCGGCAGAGGAGACAGATTTTGTCAAATCTGCCGGTTTTTATTGCTTTTTAGTACAAAAAGGATTATGATAGTAACAGACAGGCTGGTTTAAACTCCGGCAGAATGGAGAATTTATGTATAATATTACAACAGAACAGATTTTAAAAACGAAAGCCCCAAAGCAGGCGGCAGTATTTAAGACCGTTATGATTCTTGCATGTATTCTTGCAGTCACAACGATTCCGTCAACTTATGCACTGGGAATTCTGCTCACAGCGGTACTTGTGGTATTTACGGTGATATTGTTTAAATATTACAATGCAGAGTATGAATATTCATTAGTGGACGGTGAGCTCACAATTGATAAAATTATGTCACAGTCCATGAGAAAACGCTGCGGGGTATACAATATTGCAAAAGCATCCATGCTTGCGAAACCGACCTGCCAGGCAGCGCTTGGAATGGAACACAAAAAACTGCGGACCTCAGAATACACTTCCAATACAGCACCTGAAAAGACGGTTGTTTTATATACAATGGATGCAAGCAATGAAATGGTGCGCATCATCTTAGAACCGGATGAAAAGATGCTTGAGGCACTTCGGGCGGGTGTACCGAAAGCCGCAGACCGCATGGATGAATAAAAAAGTGAATGTACAGAAAAAAGTGTTTGACATTATCAGCGTATTTTGTTATATTGTCAAATAATACACAAAACACATTAAAATGAAAGAAAGAGAGGATACAGTAGAAATGGGTACAATCATTGGCGAAGGCATTACATTTGATGACGTGTTATTAGTTCCACAGTATTCAGAAGTAACGCCGAATATGATTAATCTGTCAACACAGTTGACAAAGAACATTAAGTTAAACATTCCATTGATGAGCGCGGGAATGGATACTGTTACAGAGCACAGAATGGCAATTGCCATGGCAAGACAGGGCGGTATTGGTATTATTCATAAGAATATGTCTGTAGAACAGCAGGCAGAAGAAGTGGATAAGGTAAAGCGTTCGGAAAATGGCGTTATTACGGACCCATTTTATCTGCATCCGGACAATACACTCGAAGATGCAAATAATCTGATGGGTAAATTCAGAATTTCAGGTGTGCCGATTACAGATGATGATGGCAAGCTGGTGGGTATCATCACCAACAGAGATCTGAAGTTTGAAGAAGATTATAAAAGACCGATTAAGGAATGTATGACAAGCGAGAATCTGATTACAGCACCGGTTGGCATTACATTAGACGAAGCAAAGAAGATTTTAGGCAAGGCAAGAAAAGAAAAACTTCCGATTGTAGACAGCGAATTTAAGTTAAAGGGTCTGATTACAATTAAGGATATCGAAAAGCAGATTAAATATCCGTTATCTGCCCATGATGCACAGGGAAGACTGCTCTGCGGCGCCGCTGTCGGTATTACGGCAAACGTTATGGAACGTGTGGAAGCCCTTGTAAAGGCAAAGGTTGACTGTATCGTAATCGATTCTGCACACGGTCATTCAAAGAACATTATCACTACATTACAAAATATTAAGGCTGCATATCCGGACCTTCAGGTAATTGCCGGAAACATTGCAACAGGTGCAGCTGCAAAGGCTCTTTGCGAAGCAGGCGTAGATGCGGTTAAGGTTGGTATCGGACCGGGTTCTATCTGTACAACACGAGTTGTTGCAGGTATCGGTGTACCACAGGTAACAGCAGTTATGAGTGCTTACGAAGAAGCGAAGAAGTACGGTATTCCGGTTATCGCCGATGGTGGTATCAAGTACTCCGGAGATATCGTAAAAGCAATCGCAGCAGGCGGCAACGTATGTATGCTCGGAAGTCTGCTTGCAGGCTGTGACGAAAGCCCGGGAACATTTGAATTATTCCAGGGAAGAAAATATAAAGTATACAGAGGCATGGGTTCTATCGCTGCCATGGAAAACGGCAGTAAGGACAGATACTTCCAGACCGGCGCTAAGAAGCTGGTACCGGAAGGTGTTGAAGGACGTGTGGCATATAAGGGACTTGTAGAAGATACCATCTTCCAGTTAATGGGTGGTCTTCGTTCCGGTATGGGATACTGTGGCGCGCAGGATATTCCGACATTACAGGAAACAGCACAGTTTATCAAGATGTCATCTGCAGCATTAAGAGAGAGTCATCCACATGATATTCATATCACAAAGGAAGCTCCAAACTACAGTGTAGAGGATAAGTAAAAAACAAATAATCATAACAAGACAGCCGTCCGGTAACGTGTTGACCGGGCGGCTGTTGTTATGTTCAAGGAAAATATTATTACAGGCACAGTAACAGAAAAAGAGCGGAGAATGCCAGTGCTGCCCGAATATGGTATGATATCATTTTATTGGGAAACTGCTTGATTAATATAGTTTATGTGTTGTATAATGTAATAAATAATTGTGCTGATATTCATAGGGGATTGTACGAGCAGTATAATGATGGATGGGTTAAGAGAGGTATAGCAATGAAGGATATGATGTTTGGCGGGTATATCGCCCGCAACCACGTTGGCAACAATCTGACAGACAGGGAACTGCGGGTATTAAAAGATGGGGATATTGATGCAATGGTGTCTACATTTGTAAAGATGCGTCAGGAGGAGTATATTTTACAGTTAAAGTGTGTATTAAAAAGCCTGAAACATTATCTTGGTGACGAAATGACACTGGAAAAGATTACGATAAAAGAGGAGTATGAAGGGGATTTTATCGGCAGTCAGATGATGGATGGCGATATGGATATTTTCTTTGGAATTATCGGAAGCGATGAGGTATTGTTAAAAGTTGCATCGGATTTTGCAATGGAAGATTTTCAGGAATTTGATATGGATGCATACGATGCAGTCTGCGAACTGATTAATTGTACGAATGGTGCATTTGCAACAAGACTTTGCGATGATGATATAGATGTGGTATTATATCCACCGGTATTTTATGATAATGTGCATATTACAAGTGAAAAAGGATTTTATGTCGTAACCATCGGTTACGAAGGCAGTCAATTTGACTTGATTATGGCAATCAATGAGAATGTGGAGCTTGCCAGCCAGGAAACCTATTTGTAAAGAAATGAAAAAACCGCAAAAGCGGAGGAATGGAGAAATAGTATGGTTACAGTATTAATAGTAGATGACTCAAGAACATCAAGACGTTTTTTAAGAAATATGCTTACAGAGGCGGGATACGAAGTTGTAGCAGAAGCAGTTGACGGCGAAGATGGCATGAAAAAATATGAGGAATTTAAACCGGATATTGTTACAATGGATATTACCATGCCAAAGCTGGATGGGATTGATGCAGTCAGTGAGATTTTAAAGATTAATCCGGCAGCTAAGATTGTAATGGTTACCGCAGCCGGACAGAAGACCAATATTGTAGAAGCATTAAAGAGAGGTGCGGCTGATTTTATCCAGAAGCCGTTTGAGAGCAGTGCAATCGTATCTGTACTCGAAAAGGTTATGGGAGAATAATAAAGCCGTATAAGCGGCAGAATGAGGCAGTATGTATAATTACAGAATTTTGATACAGTATGACGGCGGACGTTTTGACGGATGGCAGCGTCTTGGCAAAGATGCTTCGGAAAATACTGTGGAATTTAAAATTAAAGAGATTTTAAAGAAGATGACAGGTGAGGAAGCAGAACTGTTCTGCGGGTGCAGAACAGAAAAGGGCGTTCACGCTTATGGACAGGTGGCTAATTTCAAGCTGAATTCCAGACAGAACTGCATGGAATTAAGGAATTATCTGAACAGATATCTGCCGCGTGACATTGCCGTGTTGAAAGTGGAAGCAGTTGATGAACGTTTTCACAGTCAGCTGCTTGCAAAGGAAACAACGTATCTGTATCGGATTGATACGAAGTCTATTGCCAGTGTGTTTGAAAGAAAGTATAGTTACCACACATTTCATCCGCTCGATTATGAAGCAATGAATAAAGCAGCCGCTTATTTTCTTGGAAAGCATGACTTTAAGGCTTTCACCACAGCAAGAAAGAGCAAGTCTACCGAACGGGAAATTAAGAATATTACTATCAGCTGTGATGAAAGCGGTATTGCGCAGCTGCGTATTACGGCAAATGATTTTTTGCATAATATGGCAAGGCTGATGATAGGAATTCTGCTGGATGTTGGAACCGGTCTAAAAAAGCCGGAAAATGTACGGGACATTCTGGATGGAAAAGATGTTCAGATGTCACTGCCGGCAGAAAGTTATGGACTGTTTTTGGAAGAAGTCCGATATTAGTGTATGATGAGGTGCTGTTTCGTTAATGAACATAGATTCTTAATGAAGCAGCCCTTTTATATAGTAAAAAGAATTGGAGAGAGTCATGAATACAATTGTTGAAAAGATTACGGAACAGTTACAGAATGCATTTGCCGAATGTGGTTATGATAGAAAGTATGCAAAAGTTTCTTTATCAAACCGCCCGGATTTGTGCGAATATCAGTGCAACGGTGCGATGGCAGCGGCAAAGGAATACAAAAAAGCACCTTTTATGATTGCAGATGAAGTTGTTGCAAAATTGGACAAAAATCCGCTGTTTGACCGTATCGAAAGCGTCAAACCGGGATTTATCAATATTATTTTAAGCGGACAGGCAGTTGCAGACTATGTCAATGAAATGACACAGGCAAAGCAGTTTGGTTATGAAAATCCTGAAAAGCCAAAGACGGTCATCGTGGATTACGGCGGAGCCAATGCGGCAAAACCGCTTCACGTAGGACATCTGCGCTCTGCGGTAATCGGTGAGAGTGTAAAGAGAATCCAGCGTTTTGCGGGCAATAAAGTAATCGGTGATGTACATCTTGGCGATTGGGGTCTTCAGATGGGATTAATTATTGAAGAACTGCGTGACAGAAAGCCGGAACTTCCGTATTTTGACGAGCAGTTTACAGGTGAATATCCGGCAGAAGCACCGTTTACCATTTCCGAGCTGGAGGAAATCTATCCGGCAGCCAGTGCAAAATCCAAAGAAGATGCAGCATTTATGGAAAGAGCGCATAATGCAACCTTAAAGCTGCAGAGCGGGGATAAGGCATGTACGGCAATCTGGAAACATATTATGGCAGTTTCCAAAGCGGATTTAAAGAAAAACTATGATAATCTGAATGTGTCCTTTGATTTGTGGAAAGGGGAAAGCGATGCACAGCCGTATATTCCGTCTATGGTACAGGAGATGATTGACAAGGGACTGGCTTACGAAAGTCAGGGTGCTATGGTTGTGGATATTCAGGAAGAAGGCGATACCAAAGAACTGCCGCCATGTATTGTCAGAAAATCAGACGGTGCCGCACTGTATGCAACTTCCGATTTGGCAACGCTGGTGGAAAGAGAAAAGCTGTATCAGCCGGATGCTTATATTTATCTGGCTGATAAAAGACAGGAACTGCATTTTACACAGGTATTCCGTGTGGCAAAGAAAGCAGGTATTGTAAATCCACAGACAGAAATGACATTTTTAGGTTTCGGAACAATGAACGGAAAAGACGGAAAGCCGTTTAAGACACGTTCAGGCGGCGTGATGCGTCTGGAACATCTGATTGCCGATATCAATGAAGCAGTCTATAAAAAGATGATGGAAAACCGTACAATGGATGAAGAAGAAGCAAGAGCAACGGCAAAGATTGTTGGACTTGCAGCCTTAAAGTACGGGGATTTATCCAATCAGGCATCCAAAGACTATGTATTTGATATTGAACGTTTTGCATCATTTGAAGGAAATACAGGTCCATATATTTTATATACAATTGTAAGAATTAAATCTATTTTAAACAAATATACCGATAGCGGAAAGACACTGGAAAATCTCAGCATTAATCCGGCGGACTCCGCAACGGAAAAGGCATTGATGCTTTCTCTGGCAAAGTTTTCGGAAATTATGGCGGCAGTCTATACAGAAAAAGCGCCGCATAAGCTGTGCCAGTTTATTTATGAAGTATCTAACGCATTTAACGGATTCTATCACGATACCAAGATTCTTGCAGAAACAGACGAAGCAAAGCAGAAGGGCTATATTGCGTTAATTTGTCTGACAAAAGCCGTATTAGAGCAGTGTATAGAACTGCTGGCAATTGAATGCCCGGACAGAATGTAGGAATATATAAGAATATCAAAAGAAAAAGCTAAGATTTTGTGCGGCCGCAGATAAGAAAAGGACGATATGCTGTACAGGTCAGAAGCTTAGAGGGATAGGATTTATAGAAGGAGGAAACGGAAATCCGTATAAAGTTATGAAATTATTATCATTTGCTATTCCATGCTACAATTCGGCGGCATATATGGAAAAATGTATTCAGTCTGTTCTGGCAGGCGGTGAGGACGTAGAAGTTATCATTGTAGATGATGGTTCTACCAAAGATGAAACGGCAAAAATTGCAGATGAATATGCAGCAAAATATCCGACGATTGTTAAGGCGGTTCATCAGGAGAACGGTGGACATGGACAGGCAGTTAATACAGGACTGGCACATGCAACGGGTAAATATTTTAAAGTGGTTGACAGTGATGACTGGGTGGACTTAAAAAGCTACCGCAGAGTACTGGCAACGCTCAAAAAATTTGACGAGGCAGAAGAACCGGATATGGTCATTGCAAATTACGTCTATGAAAAAGTGGGTGCAAAGCGTAAGAAAGTCATCCATTATGACAATGTATTTCCGGAAGAAACTCTTTTTACATGGAATGATATCGGACATTTTAAGATGGACCAGTACATTTTAATGCATACGGTTATTTATAAGACGGAATTGCTGAAAAAATGTGGATTGCAGCTGCCAAAACATACATTTTATGTGGATAACATTTTTGTATTTGAACCGCTGCCGTATGTTAAGAAAATGTATTATATCAATACGAATTTTTACCGCTATTTTATCGGCAGGGATGACCAGTCTGTCAATGAGACGGTCATGATTTCAAGAATTGACCAGCAGCTGCGCGTCACACGCAGAATGGTAGATTTTTATACAGAGCAGAAAATCAGCAATCGGAAATGCCGTATGTATATGCGCAATTATCTGCGTATTATGATGGAAGTATCATCGATCTTTCTGATTCTTTCAGGCACGCCTGAAAACCTTGCCAAAAAGCAGGAATTGTGGAATTACGTCAAGGCAAAGGATAAGGAAGTTTATAAAATGCTTCGTTATAGTATGCTTGGTTTTTCAGTCAATCTTCCGGGGAAATCCGGCAGATGGATTTCAAAGACAGGTTACAAAGTAATGAATAAGTGGATTGGATTTAACTAGGAGGAATGTGAATGATTCTTGATTTGTTTAAACTGGATGGAAAAGTTGCAGTTGTGACCGGTGCCAATACCGGACTGGGACAGGGAATGGCAGTCGCACTTGCCGAGGCAGGTGCAAAGGTTGTCGGTGTCGGAAGACGTTCCTGTGCGGAAACGAAAGAAAAGATTGAAGCATTTGGCGGAAGCTTTACAGAGGTATTGGCAGATTTGTCAACAACCGCAGCGGTAGATACCGTACTTTCCGGTGCATTGGACGCATACGGCAGAGTAGATATTCTGGTAAATAATGCAGGAATTATTAAGCGCTGTGATGCTGTCGATGTGACAGAAGCAGACTGGGATACGGTCATTGATATTAATGAAAAGGTCGTCTTTTTCTTAAGCCAGGCATTTGCAAAGCAGTATATCAAGCAGCAGGACGGCGGCAAGATTATCAATGTGGCTTCCATGCTTTCCTATCAGGGCGGAATCCGCGTGCCTTCCTATACGGCAAGCAAGAGTGCCATTATGGGGCTGACAAAGGCGCTTGCCAATGAATGGGCAAAATACAACATTAATGTCAATGCGATTGCGCCGGGTTATATGGCAACGAACAATACCGCACAGCTTCGCAGTGATGATGACAGAAGTGATGAGATTCTTTCAAGAATTCCGGCAGGCCGCTGGGGAACACCGGAAGATATGCAGGGCGCAGTTGTATGGCTGGCTTCCAAAGCATCGGATTATGTAAATGGCTACACTGTAGCGGTAGACGGTGGCTGGCTCGCACGATAAACGATGTAAAAAAGCAACGTAAATAAAAACCGCAGGAACTTCCGGTAAGCACAAGTCATAAGACAGGTGCAGATACAAAATGTTCCTGCGGTTTTATTTTTAAATTAAAAGACTTTGTGACCCTGATATCATTAAAATAATACGCGGCAGATATTCTGATTGACATTCTTTTTAATAAAATCTGCGGCGGCATGACGTTCCTGTTCAGGCATATCTGCCTGACGCAGCATGACGGTCATTTTCCCTTTTTCAAAAAACATATAATAACCAAACTTATCATAAATGGTTGTAAAATCGTCCCAGCTATAATTATAGGTCAGTTCAAATTCCGGGATTTCAGCAAGGATGCCGCTTTCCATCAGTGTAATTGTACATGGTGCGGATTCGGAAGCATCTCTGTTCTTTAAGTGATAATTCACGCTGCTTTTAAACTGGAAACCAAAAATATAAATGGGATAGCACCAGCATGCTGCATAAATGACGGCAAGATAAGAAGAAAAGCAGCCGAGTGCAATGCAGACAATTGTAATCGCGGCGGGAAGCCATGTTAAAATCAGCTCAATGGGATTTCTGATAAAACGGTTCCAGAATACAATCTTAGAATATTCTCTGCCACTTGCCTTGAGTGTGGTTTCGTATTTAATATAATCCATAATGTTCTCCGTTCCAAAGTGCAGGACACTTTGTTCTTTAAGTCTATATCAAATAATACCATGCCGGCAAAATGAATACAATGAAAAATAAATAAAATTCTAACTGAAGGTTTCCAAACCTGTGCAAATAAGGTATAATAGTACAAAACACAAGTTTTGGGGTATGAGGTAAAATGAAGGTGAAAAGTCAGGTCATGTCTAACATTGTTCGTATGCTGGAAAATGAAGGACCTTTTAAAGATGTCATTTATGTCATTTTGGAAAATGTATCAAAGTATCTGAAAATGCCGGATGTCACTGTTATGCAGTATGATGAAGAAAGAACCTGTCTGTATCCGGTACTTTCCTATGGCGGCAGACACCATCTGATACAAGCTGCAGAAGTGCAGGCGGCAGCGGCACAGACTGCGCCGCAGGGAACTGTAGAACGGCAGGTAAAAGCGGCGGCAGATAGTCCGCTTTATGGTGAGAAACTGTGCTATTACAGGGCAGACACGGCACAGGAGCCGGTGCGTATGGCACTTGCGGATGCAAATATCAAAACGAGCGTGACGGCTCCGGTAAAAGCGGAAGATAAAGTCCGGATGTATCTGTGTGTATCGGACAGTACAAACGATGTAGAACTGGATGCAGAACAGCTTCGTTTTGTATCGGATGTAGCAAATGTAATTCAAAGCATTATGCAGGAACGTATCAGCAAAGATTCCTTATCCTATTCCTATGAGGTATTAAAGGGAATTCTTGGAAGTATTGATTCGGGTATTATGGTGTATGACAGACAGACGAAAGAAGTGCTGTTTGAAAATGATATTGTGAAAAACTGCAATGATATTAAACGGGTCATTCAGACCTGTGTGACATTTTATTTTACAGGTGAAAATACAAAAAGCATCCAGGAATACTGTGATGCCCAGTCCGGGCTGTGGTACGAGGTCCGCTTTTCGGATCTGAGGTGGTTAAACGGCAATCCGGCAGTAGTCTGCACGGCGGTTGATGTAACACAGAAGAAAAAGAACCAGCAGAAAATCGAGTATCAGGCACATAACGATTTCCTGACCGGTTTGTATAACCGTATGAAATGTGAAAATGATCTGCGCCACATTGTCCGTAAAGCGGTGCGGGACAAAGAAAAAGGTGCCGTGCTGTTTATGGATTTGGACGATTTTAAACATATCAATGACGGACTGGGACATCAGTACGGCGATGTACTGTTACAGCAGGTCGCCGCAGGACTGCAGGGAATTGCGGGAATCCGCGGACACTGTTACAGAATGGGCGGTGATGAATTTGTCATCATTATTCTGCCGCAGTATTTTAATATCTGGGAAAAGATTGTTAAAAATATTATTGCGATGTTCCGTAAACCGTGGTATCTGATGGAAACAGAATACTTCTGTACGATGAGTATGGGTGTTGCCTTTTTTCCGGACGACGGAACGGAAGTGGACGATATTATAAAGACGGCGGACATTGCCATGTATGAGGCAAAGAAAGCCGGTAAGAACCAGTACAGCATTTACGACAATACATCGAGTGAAAATGTCAGCAAGCGGCTGGATATTGAAAATAATATGCGGCAGGCAGTGGCCTCAGAGATTCAGGAGTTTCTGGTATACTACCAGCCGGTAGTAGATGCAGTGACAAAAAAATGCACATCCTGTGAAGCACTGGTGCGATGGGACAGCAAATCTCTCGGATTTATGGGACCGAGCGACTTTGTACCGCTTGCAGAATACCTTGGACTGATTACCTCCATCGGGGACTATGTGTTAGAAGAAGCCTGCAGTCAGTGCAGATACTGGAACGAGCACGGCTATCCCGACTTTCATGTCAATGTCAATTTGTCAGTAGTTCAGCTGCTCCAGAAAGATGTGGTAAAAAATATTGAAAAAATCCTTTTAAAGACGGGTGTAAATCCAAAGAATATTATTCTGGAAATCACGGAGTCCTTTGCTATTAACGATATGAACCGTGTTCTTGAGATTATCAAGGGACTTAAAAAATTAGGTCCGCGGATTGCATTGGACGATTTTGGAACCGGATATTCTTCGTTAAATTATATCAAGCAGCTTCCGCTGGATTTAATCAAAGTGGATAAGACATTTATCGATGATATTCTGGAAGATGAATATGCACAGGCATTTGTACGGCTGATTGTGGAACTGTCAAAAACCATCGGCACGAAGCTGGTCGTTGAAGGCGTGGAACATCAGGAACAGTACGAGCTGCTCAGAGGTCTGGGGGTGCATTATATACAGGGATTCTATTTTGGAAAACCGGCAGCTGCAAAAGATTTTGAACAAAAGTACTTAGCATCATGGAAGCCGGAGCAGTAAGGAAGAACCATAAATATAAGAACAATAAAAGAAATTAAAATGCGAGGGCGGCGCATGCCGCAGAAATGAGGTAGAGATGAGAACAATTATCAGAGGTGGCAGGGTGTTAGACCCGGCAAGCAGCACAGACGGCATCAGGGATATTCTTGTGGAAGACGGTATTATTAAAGAGGTTGCAGAACATATCAGTACCGATGCGGAAAATGTAATTGAGGCAGAAGGTCTTTATGTCATGCCGGGACTGATTGACCTGCATGTACATTTCCGGGAGCCGGGATTTGAACATAAGGAAACAATCCGTACCGGAGCCAGAGCAGCGGCAAGAGGCGGATTTACAACCGTTTGTGTCATGCCGAATACCAAGCCGGTTGTAGACAGCGTGGAAATGGTGAAGTATGTGATTGACAAGGCAAAGGAAGTAACAGATATCCATGTTCTTCCGATTGCAGCAATTACGGCGGGACAGGACGGAGAATTTATCACGGATTTTGAAAATCTGTACAAAAACGGTGCGGTTGCGGTCAGCGAAGACGGCAAGTCTGTTATGAATGCGAGAGTGGCAAGACAGGCAATGCGTCTGGCTGCGGAAGTTGGAATCCCTGTATTTGCACACTGCGAAGATAAAAATTTAGTTGCAAGAGGTGTGATGAATGCCGGCAACAGAGCCAAAGAACTCGGACTTTACGGCATTATGAATGCGGTGGAAGACGTCATTGTGGCAAGAGATATCCTGCTTGCAAAAAACACAGGCGCAAGACTGCATCTGTGCCACTGCTCAACCGTGGACAGTGTGAAGATGACAAAGCTTGCAAAGGAAGAAGGAATAGATGTAACAGCAGAGGTTACGCCACACCATTTTACACTGACGGAAGATGATATCACAGGTGATGATGCAAACTACAAAATGAATCCGCCACTGCGTGCTAAGGCAGACCGCGAAGCGTTAAAGGAAGGCTTAAAGGAAGGGGTTATGGATGTGATTTCAACAGACCATGCACCGCACCACAGAACAGAAAAAGAGCGTCCGTTTGCTGAAGCACCATTTGGCATTACGGGACTTGAAACTTCTGTGAGCCTGACGATTACGGAGCTGGTGGACAAGGGTGTTTTAACACCGCTTCAGATGGCAGAACGTATGAGCTATAAGCCTGCGCAGATTATCAACAGCGACAAAGGAACACTGCTTCCGGGACGCGCGGCAGATATTACGATTATCGACCCAAATGAAGAACATGTGATTGACAGCACCCTGTTTGCATCCATGGGAAAAAATACACCGTTTAACGGAAAGACAGTCAAGGGCAGAGTCAGATATACAATGTCAGACGGCAAGGTTGTATATTCATACAGGCCGGGCTGTGAAATTATAGTAGACAAAGACGTTCCAAAACTCATATAATAAATACGCCTGTACCGGCAGAAAGAGGAAGACAAAAATGATTAACAAGTTAGTAGACAAAATTAAAAAGCAGAACGCACCGGTTGTAGTCGGATTAGACCCGATGATGAAGTTTATACCGGAACATTTAAAGAAAGCCGCATTTGCGGAATACGGTGAAACATTAGAAGGTGCGGCAGAAGCAATCTGGCAGTTTAACAAGGCGATTGTAGATAATATTTATGATATTGTACCGGCAGTCAAGCCACAGGTTGCAATGTATGAGCAGTTTGGCATTGAAGGCATGAAGGTATTCCAAAAGACCGTAGACTATTGTAAGTCAAAGGACATGGTCGTTATCGGTGACGTAAAGCGTGGGGACATCGGTTCGACATCGGAAGCGTATGCCGTTGCACACTTGGGAAAGGTGCAGGTTGGAAGCAAGAAGCTTTCCGCATTTAACGAAGATTTTGCAACGGTGAATCCGTATCTGGGTTCAGATGGCATCGATCCGTTTGTAAAGGTCTGCAAGGAAGAAAAGAAGGGTATCTTTATTCTTGTTAAGACTTCCAATCCGTCCAGTGGTGAATTTCAGGACCGCTTAATCGATGGAAGACCGCTTTACGAACTGGTTGGTGAAAAGGTTGCTGAGTGGGGCAGTGAATGTATGGGTGATGACTACAGCTATGTCGGAGCCGTTGTCGGTGCAACGTATCCGGAAATGGGCAAGACCCTGCGTAAGATTATGCCAAAGGCTTATATTTTAGTACCGGGTTACGGCGCACAGGGCGGCAAGGCAGAAGATTTAGTACATTTCTTTAACGAAGACGGCTTAGGTGCGATTGTCAACAGTTCAAGAGGCATTATTGCGGCTTATACAAAGGAACAGTACGCAAAATTCGGTGAGGAGCATTTCGCAGAAGCTTCCAGACAGGCGGCACTCGATATGATTGCCGACATTAACGGTGCATTACACAAGTAGGCGGAAATGAGGAGCAGAAATGGCATATAGAGAAAAAGTAACGATTGTACGTGCAGATGAAATCGCAACGGACATTTATGAAATGTGTTTTTCAACAGAAAATATTGCAAAAGAAGCAAAGCCGGGACAGTTCGTATCGGTCTATTCTAACGATGGTTCACGCCTTCTTCCGCGTCCAATCAGTATCTGCGGCATTGAGGGTGATACCCTGCGTATTGTATACCGGGCAGTCGGAAAAGGCACACAGGAATTTGCAACCATGCACGCCGGACAGACCCTTGAAGTACAGGGACCGCTCGGCAACGGCTATGATGTTTCAAAGGTATCAAAGGAACGCAAAGCAATTCTGTTTGGCGGCGGTATCGGAATTCCGCCGATGTTAGAACTGGCAAAGCAGTTAGACTGTGAAAAGAGTGTTGTTTTGGGATATCGTGATGAATTATTCTTAAACGATGAATTTGAAGCTTATGGTAAAGTCTATCTGGCAACAGAAGACGGCAGTGCAGGAACAAAGGGCAATGTATTGGATGCCGTAAAGGCATGCGGCATTGAAGGTGACATTTTATTTGCATGCGGTCCGACACCGATGCTTCGTGCTATTAAGCAGTATGCAAAAGAAAACGGACTGGAATGCTACCTGTCCTTAGAAGAAAAAATGGCATGCGGAATTGGTGCGTGCCTTGCCTGTGTATGCAAGTCCACACAGGTAGACGACCATTCGAAGGTACATAACAAAAGAGTCTGCAAAGAAGGACCGGTATTTAACGCAGAGGAGGTAGAACTGTAATGAATTTATCCGTAAATATTGCAGGAGTTGAATGGAAGAATCCTGTTACAACCGCTTCCGGCACGTTTGGTTCCGGCATGGAATATGCAGAATACGTTGATTTGAATAAGCTCGGTGCCGTAACGACAAAGGGCGTTGCCAATGTACCGTGGCCGGGTAATCCGACACCGCGTATTGCAGAAACCTATGGCGGCATGATTAATGCAATCGGTCTGCAAAATCCGGGACTGGATACGTTTATTTCAAGAGATATTCCGTTTTTAAAGCAGTATGATACAAAGATTATTGTCAATGTCTGTGGAAAAACAGAGGAAGATTATGTCGATGCGGTGGAAAAGTTAAGCGAACAGCCGGTGGACATGCTTGAAATCAATATTTCCTGCCCAAATGTCAAGGAAGGCGGTATCGCTTTCGGTCAGAATCCGGCTTCGGCAGAACGGATTACGGCGGCAGTGAAAAAGGTCGCAAAGCACCCGGTTATTATGAAGTTAAGCCCAAACGTAACCGATATTACGGAAATGGCAAAGGCAGTAGAAGCGGGCGGCGCCGATGCGGTTTCACTGATTAATACGATTACGGGCATGAAGATTGATATTAACAGGAGAACATTTGCAGTTGCCAATAAAACAGGCGGTATGTCCGGTCCGGCAGTAAAACCGGTCGCAGTCCGCATGGTTTATCAGGTAGCCAATGCAGTCCGTCTGCCAATCATCGGCATGGGAGGTATCGCAACCGCAGAAGATGCCCTTGAATTTATCATGGCAGGCGCGAGTGCGGTAGCTGTCGGCACGGCAAATTTCCACAATCCGACAGCCACCGTTGAGATTGTAGACGGCATCGCCGCTTATATGAAGAAAAATAACATTGAAGACATTCATGAACTGATTGGATGTGTAAAATAATAACCGCTGACGCTGCGGAGTGGAAGCGGCGCAGGAGGTAGAAAATGTCACAAAGACAGGCAACAAAGGAACAACAGCAGATTATAGAAGCAACAGAAGGCAATATCCGTGTGCGTGCGGTACCGGGTTCGGGAAAGACATTTGCACTGACGAAACGAATCGTCTATCTGATATTGGAGCTGTATGTCGAGCCGTCGTCCATCGTTGCCATGACATTTACCAATAAGGCGGCGAATGAAATGAAGTACCGTCTGAAAAAAATGATAGGGGACTTTGCAACGTGTTATGCGGGAACCTTTCATGGATATTGTAATTTAATTCTAAAAGAAGAAATCTACCGCCTTTCTTATCCGAAGACTTTTGTGATTCTGGATAAGAAAGCACAGGTAGATTTGATTCGTGAAGTCGCCGATGAACTGGGATTTTCGTTAAAAGATTTTACGGCAAAGGAATATGCGGACAAAATCTGTGAGGAAAAGCAGGACAGAGCCTATATTCCGCTGATGTTAGATACTGGCAGGGAGACCCTGCAAAAGAAAATCAGTCACACGGAGGACCCGTTTTATCAGGTGTACTATTCTTATCTGAAAAAACAGCGCGATAATTATGTGCTGGATTTTGAGGATATCATACAGTTTGCAATCTACATTCTCACGCAGTATAAAGAGGCACTCAAAAAATGGCAGAGCCGTTGTCAGTATCTGCTTTGTGATGAATATCAGGATGTAAATAAAAATCAGGAATATTTACTTTATTTATTAAGCGAAAAATATCACAACCTGACAGTTGTTGGCGATGATGACCAGTGTATTTACGGCTGGCGCGGGTCTGATGTGGAATATATGGTGCATTTTAATGAGCGGTATGAAAATGTCGTGGATTATTCGTTAAGCCGCAACTTTCGCAGTACGCCGGAGATTGTAGCGGCGGCAAATTCTTTAATTGAAAAGAACCAGAACCGTCTGGAAAAGCAGATGTATACCAAAAATCCACATGGCGCAAAGCCGGTATATAACTGTCTGCCGTATGAAAAAGACGAAGCGGTATGGATTGCAGAACAGATAGATGCGGCGGTTTCAACCGGGAAAAAATATGCAGACCACACGGTGCTTGTGCGTGCGGCTTCCCAGACAAGAGCGCTGGAGGAAGCCTTTCTTGCAAAGAAAATTCCGTATAAGATTTTAAACGGCGCAAGGTTTTATGATTCGGAGGAAATCCGCACGGTGCTTGCCTATCTGCGCATGGTTTATGCACCGAATGATTTGGATTTCTTATGGACGATAAAAAGACCGCGCAAGGGTTTCGGCAAGAAATCCATAGAAGATTTGAAAAAATATGCCGCAGAACACGAAATTGGGCTGTTTCAGGCGCTCGGCGAACAGATTGAACAGGGCATTGTCAAAAAAGAGGTTATTGATACTTATTATAAAAATATATCGGAATTACACAAAGAATATGATAAGTATTCATGCAAAGAGCTTGTCAACCGGGTGCTGGATTTCGGATACCGTGAGGAACTGGAGCAGGACGTGGAACAGCGAAGGCTGGATAATGTGACGGAACTGATAACAGCCATTGCCGCAATGGAAACGGAAAATCAGGATAAGCTTTCGCTGGAAGAACTGCTGGCACACTTTGCATTGTTTACAGCACAGGACGATGATGATGAAAAAAATGTTGTGAAAGTCATGACGATTCACACGGCAAAGGGCCTGGAATTTGACATTGTATTTATCTGTGGACTGGTAGACGGGCAGTTTCCAAGCAGGCGCCTGCGCAATGAAGATGAGCTGGAAGAAGAACGGCGGCTGTTTTACGTGGCGGTGACACGGGCAAAGACACGGCTGTATCTGAGCAGTTACGCGGCAAAGTCGGAAGGCTTTCCGGTGCGTCCGTCGGCATTTATACAGGATATTGACTACAACCTGCTGGAATGTGTGGGAAATGTCGTCCAAAACGGTCAGACCACACCGCAGATGCTGCCGAAAAAGACGTTTGATGTGGGCGATAAAGTAGAGCATAAAATTTTCGGTGTCGGAACGATTGTAGACATCAATCTGTCCACCCAGTCGTATGAAATTGATTTTGAAAAATTAACCGGAACGAGAAAGATTATGTTCCGTGCAGAGTTAAAAAAAGTGTAAGCTCGTTATCAGGAGTGGTGATAAAAAGTGTAGGCTGTCAGTGCGGCTTACATTTTTTTAGCTTACAGATATAGTTTTAAACTATGGACAACCTTAATGAATTCATATTATACAGATAGGAAAATGTCCGTTATAATACGACAAAACAAAGGAAGCAGGAGGAAACATAAAGTGAGCCAGTTATATACACCTTTCAGATATGATTTTGTAGGAAGCTTTTTAAGACCGGAGTATTTAAAGAAAGCAAGAGCGGATTACGAAGCAGGAGCAATGAGCGCAGAGGAATTGAAAAAGACAGAAGATAAGGCAATTACAGAGTTGGTTGCAAAGCAGAAGGAGGCAGGTTATCACGTTATTACAGACGGAGAATTCCGCCGTGCAACATGGCATCTGGATTTTATGTGGGCATTTGACGGAGTCGGACACAGCAAAACCGAAACGGGACTTCCGTTCCACGGTGAAGCTGCAATGATTGATGATACATATGTGACGGGAAAGATTTCTTATAAGAAAAATCATTCGTTTGTAGAGCATTTTAAATTTGTAAAGGCACTGGAAGATGAAAATACGGTTGCAAAGCTGACCATTCCGGCACCGGCACAGTTTCTGGAACAGATGATTATGCCTTTTGCATGGAGCAATACCAAGAAATTTTACGATACGCAGGAAGAAGTGGCAAAGGATATTGCCGAAGGATACCGTGAATTTATCAAAGAGGTTTATGCGGCAGGCTGTAGAAATCTTCAGTTGGACGACTGCTCATGGGGCATGGTGGTAGACCCGGCGGCTTGTAAATTATTCGGCGTAACACCAAAGGGACTTGAAAAGATTAAGGAACAGCTTTTAGAGATTAATAACAGCGCGCTTGAAGGAAAGCCGGAAGATTTAATTGTCAATACACACGTATGCCGCGGCAATTTTCATTCAACCTATGCAAGCAGCGGTGCTTATGACAGCGTAGCGGCAACATTATTTGCAAAGGAAAATGTCAATGCATATTATCTGGAATTTGATGATGAGCGTTCCGGCGGATTTGAACCGTTAAAATATGTAGAGGGCGATAAGAAGGTTGTACTTGGACTGGTTACAACAAAGTACCCGAAGCTGGAAGATGCGCAGGCAGTGATTGACAGAATCCATGAGGCGGCAAAATACGTGCCGTTAGACAGACTGTATTTAAGCCCGCAGTGCGGATTTGCTTCTTGTGAAATCGGCAACAAGCTCACAGAAGAAGAACAGTGGGCAAAGCTGGCACTGGTGAAGGAAATCGCCGAAAAGGTGTGGGGATAAATAACAGATTCATATTGGAATGTAAAAGAATATGTCAGACAGGCATACAGGGTATTTTTATATATGCCCGTGTAATTTTACGAGGATGGTCGGGGTTAATGTAAAACTATAAAAATCAGTCCCGGATTGGAAAAATAAGAATATTTATGATAAAATAAACTCTAATGTTACATTAGGGTTTATTTTTTGGCATTAAAATGTCTGCAAAATAGGAATGAAAAATTATATGGAGAAAAAAGACAGATATATCAGCATCGGTGAAATGGCAAAAATCAACCGCACAACCGTATCGACACTGCGGCTGTATGATTCAATGGGACTGCTGACACCGTATTACACAGACGAGGAAACACATTACCGGTATTATGACATCAAGCAGAATGCCCGGTTTGATATGATTCAGTACATGAAAGAACTGGGCATGGAATTAAAAGAAATTAAAGAATTGTTCGATAAACAGGATATTAATCTGATTGAGCAGATTTTACGGCAGAAAAAGGAACAGACGGTTGTCCAGATGCAGGAATTAAAATTTAAAATGCAGGCGATTGACAGGACGGTTGCAAGCATTGAACGGTATAAGAAATCGCCGAAAAGCGGCACGATTACACTGGAATACATACCGGACAGGACGATTTACTCGATGTGTGTGGATACCAATTTTTACGATTATAACATTGATATGTACGAATTGATTTTAAAGCAGTTAAAAAATAAGCTGATGGAATTTCATATTCCGCAGGTTTATTACTGCAATGCAGGGACGATTATGCGGCGGGAGCTGTTTGAAAAACTGACCTTTTATTCGGAAGAAATCTTTATCTTTGTAGATGACGATTTTCCGATGAAAGACTGTGTGCAGACAATCGAGAATGGCATGTATGCATGTATTTATACGGAAGATTTTGATGAGGAACGCGACTGTGCGAAAAGGCTTTTGGCGTACTGCCGCGAACACGGCTATCAAATCTGCGGTGATTATATTTGCGAAGAAATTATGGAAATGAACGTCTTTGACAGCCGCAAGCGCTCGATGTATCTGCGGCTTCAGGTGCCGGTAAAAATGGAAAAATAGAATGGAAAATAGGCTTGACTCTCATCTAAGATTAGACATTATACTGAATACAACGGAAAGTTAAATAATTAACAATTAGTTCGCGTAATATATGCTGAATAGTGAAAAGCGAAAGCGTGAATGAGGATTCGTCTGAAACTGTCCTTGCACCGCAGGACACAGACTTTAAAAGGAAGCGGTGCAGAATTGGAGGATGTTATGGAGAAGATTAAAGTAATTCAGTATGGCTGTGGCAAGATGAGCAAGTACACAATGCGGTATCTGTATGAAACCGGCTGTCAGATTGTCGGTGCAATTGACTGTAATCCGTCTATTGTCGGCATGGATATCGGCGATTATGCGGGACTGGGTGTAAAGACCGGCGTATTAATCAGCGACAATGCGGAAGAAGTGCTTGACAACACGGATGCGGATATTGCCGTTGTAACGCTGTTTAGTCTGGTAAGTGACTGCTTCCCACATTATATGAAATGCCTGACACGCGGAATCAGTGTGATTACGACCTGTGAAGAAGCAACATACTGCTGGACAACAGACCCGGTTCGTGCCAATATCTTAGATGTTACCGCCAAGAAAAACGGCTGTACCTTTGTAGGAAGCGGTATGGAAGATATTTTCTGGGTGAATATGGTCGGCATGGTGGCAGGCGGCTGCCATAAGATTGAAAAGATTGAAGGTGCAGTCAGCTATAATGTAGAAGATTACGGACTGGCACTTGCAAAAGCACATGGTGTAGGCTTAACACCGGAAGAATTTGAAAAACAGATTGCACACCCGGAGGAGATTGAACCTTCTTATGTATGGAATTCCAATGAGGCACTTGCATCAAAAATGGGCTGGACGATTAAGAGCCAGACACAGAAATGTGTACCGTATTTCCATGACAGTGATTTGTTCTCATCAACCATGAATGCAACGATACCGAAAGGCAACTGTATCGGTATGGCGGCAGTTGTAACTACCGAAACATTCCAGGGACCGGTTATTGAAACACAGTGTATCGGCAAGGTTTATGGTCCGGACGATGGTGATATGTGCGACTGGAAGATTACAGGTGAACCGGATACGGAATTCCATGTTGTAAAACCGGCAACGGTTGAGCATACCTGTGCAACGATTGTCAACCGGATTCCGGCAGTGCTGCGCGCTCCGGCAGGGTTAGTTACGATGGATCAGCTGGAGGAAATCGCTTATCCGACATATCCAATGGAATACTATCTGTAGTTTAAATATTAAAACTGGAATAACAGAATACTGTGCAGACATGGTTTGTAAATAAAATCCCCGCATAAAGAGAGCCGAACAGATTCTCTTTATGCGGTATTTTTTTGCGATATTAACAAAATATTTAATAGAAATTTCAGTTGATTCCACAGAAATACCCGCTTATAATAGTATTAAGGCAAAGGGGGCTTTTGCAGATTTACACTTCACAAAAGGAGGGAAAATGCCTTGAATACAGAAATAACAAATCAGAAAATACCGAGATTAATGAAGGATTGGTCAGATTTGATATTATCTTTTATGTCCGCATGAAAAACGGTCTTTCACAGATTATTGTAAATATCGAAGCACAAAAAGACGAACCGGCAGGATATCAGATATTAAACCGGGCGGTCTTTTATGTGAGCAGACTTGTTGCATCGCAGAAAGAGAGGGATTTTGTCAATACGAATTATGACGATATAAAACAGGTATTCAGTATCTGGATTTGTATGAACATGGCTTCAAACAGCATGAGCCATATCCACCTTATCAAAGATGAAATGTTAGAGCCGTACGATTGGAAAGGAAATATGGATTTACTCAACATCGTGCTGATTGGTATTACAGATGAATTACCGGAGCATGATGAAAAGTACGAATTGCACCGTTTAATCGGTACACTTCTTTCAAGCGGGTTGAAAGAGCAGGAAAAACTGGATATAATTGAACATGAATATAATATCCCGGTCAGTAATGAAATAAGAGAGGACGTGAGAGTTATGTGTAATCTGAGTGCAGGAATCGAAGAAAGAGCTGAAGAACGGGCAACAAAAAGGGCAACAGAGAAAACGAGTGAAAAGTTCATTCTGAATATGTATAAAAAAGGTTATACATTAGAGCAGATTGCCGATGTTGCGGAAATCAGTGTAGATGCTGTTGAAGCGGTGATTCAAAAGAAAGCACCGGTAATGGCGTAAGAAGTTTGAGAAAGTAAACACATTATAAATAAAAACTGCCGCATAAAGAGAGCAAAAACGATTCTCTTTATGCGGTATTTTTTTGTGGATTTTTAGCGCGAAGCAGCAGCTTGACAATTCCAATTATGTGGCATATAGTTTTACGTGACTAACCATGGTCAGAATGGAGAAACAAAATGACAAAAGCAGCGATTATATTAAAGAAAACAGCCGTCGCCGCAATGTGCGTGATACTGGCGGCAGGCATGACGGCATGCGGCAAAAAGACGGACAGCGTGCAGAGCGAAAGTGTTTCGGAAAATGAGAAATACTCCTCTGATATTTTTGCAATGGATACCTACATGTCATTGACGGCATACGGAGCAAAGGCACAAGATGCCGTGACGGCGGCGGTGCATGAAATTCAAAGACTGGATGCGATGTTTTCGGTGGGAAATACGGGCAGTGACGTCACAATTGCCAATACGCAGGGAAGTGCCACGGTGTCTGACGAAACGGTATATTTAGTGGAACAGTCCCTTGAAATTTCAAGAAAGACGGACGGTGCATTTGATATTACTATCTATCCGGTTATGGAGCTGTGGGGATTTACCACGAAAAATTACAAAGTGCCGCAGGCAGACGAATTACAGGAAACGTTAAAAAGAGTATCCTATGAAAATGTATCGTTAAAGGACCACGAACTGGTCTTAAAAAATAATGCGCAGATTGATTTTGGCGGTATTGCAAAGGGGTATACGTCCAGCCGTGTCATGCAGATTTTTAAGGAATACGGCATTGAACACGGCATGGTCAATCTCGGCGGCAATGTGCAGACACTCGGCACGAAAACGGACGGTACACCATGGCGCGTAGCCATTCAGAGTCCGCAGGGAGGCAATCAGTATCTTGGCATTCTGGAAACCAGCAATCAAGCAGTCATTACATCCGGTGGATATGAGCGTTATTTTGAAGAAAACGGAGTGACTTACCACCACATTATCGACCCAAAGACCGGGTATCCGTCAGACAGCGATTTGACGTCTGTTACGATTGTGTGCGCAGACGGAACAAAGGCAGATGCGCTGTCTACCTCATTTTTTGTAATGGGACTTCAAAAGGCAGAAAGCTTTTATGAAAATACGGATTTGGATTTTGATGTCATTTTACTTACAAAAGACAATCAGATTTATATTTCTGAGGGAATTGCACAGAAATTTACCTCGGATTACACCGTAAATGTCTTGAAAAAGTAGTTGATAATTATTGTCAGTAACAGACCTTGACAGAAAAGGATTCTATATTTATGATAGAACAGAGTTAGAAGAAACTAACGACAGTATATCTTTCTAACTTAAATCATAAAGAACAAACTCAAAAAGGAGGAATTATGTTACTGATTATTGCGCTTGTGATAGCTTCCTTATTTGTATACTTTTTAAAAGACAAGCTAAAGCAGTATCCCAATATTTTTTACATCGGTGCGGCAGTTGTAACGATTGTTATATTCAGCCTGCGCACGGTGGCAATGCCGCAGTTTGTACGGCAGAATATTGTGGGCATTTTTGCAAAGGGAACGATAGGAACGGCATTTTTTATCATTGTCATGATAACAGGTGCATTGCCGAGAGGTTCAAAGCTTATCGGACCGCTCATGCGGATTCGCGGGGAATTGTCCATTATGGCGGCAATTCTGGTGCTTTCGCACAACCTGACCTACGGCATGACGTATTTTAAGATGTTATTTTCGGCACCGGCGGCATTACCGGCAGTCCAGCGGTGTGCAGCGGTGATCAGTCTGATGCTGATTGTATTGATGATTGGATTAACGGTGATTTCATTTCCGGCAGTCCGCAAAAAGATGAATCCGAAAAAGTGGAAGCAGATTCAGCGGAGTGCCTATGTATTTTATGGACTTTTATATGTACATATTATGCTGATTAATATTCCGTATGTGCGCATGGGACTACACATGTATGCCGTAAATGTGCTTGTATACAGTATCGTATTTGTAGGATATGCGGCGATGCGTATCCGTAAATGGGTGCTTACAAAAAATCCGGATGCCGATAGCATTTTTATAAAGAAAGTCAGCGTGGCAGTATCTGTGTGTGCAGTGCTTGTGTGTACTGTGGCATTTTCAATGTGTTTTATGCGGAACGGAAATAAAGTGTCTGCACAGGAAACGGCGGCAGATAAAACACTGAGTCAGACACAGACAGAAAAAGGCGTAAAAAAGAACGGAGAAGCAGGCACAACGGCAGAGGTTTTAAATGCGGACGGTGTGACACAGGAACAGCAGACTTCGGGCGAATCCGGTGATAGCGCAGGTGATTCACAGGAAGCACAGGAGAACGAGAACGCGCAGGACGGTGAAAATGCGGCAGCGGCGGCAGTTGAAAACACAGCCGGAGAGGAGAACAGACAGGAAAAACAGGACACTGACAGTCAGAACTCCGGCAGTTCCGGCACGGTATCTGAAAGTGGCAGTGATACAAATAGCAGTGCGGGCGGAAGTTCGGGTTCGGACAGCGGCAGTGCGGGTCAGCCGGCGGAAGAAAAAACAGAAGCAGCACCAAAACCGACAGAAGCACCGAGAACATTTAAGGCAGACGGCGATTATACGGGAACTGCCGTATGCGATACGTACGGATACACGGTTACGGTTGTTGTGACAATTTCAGGTGATGCCGTTACAGGCGTATCCGCATCGGCAACGGCAGGCGGCGCAGATGAAATGTTTTTCTCACAGGCAAATGTCAAAGTTCCGGGAGCGATTCTTGCAAACGGCGGTGTCAGTGGTGTGGATGGTGTATCGGGTGCGACAAAGTCCAGCAATGCCATAAAGGCGGCATATACGAGTGCGTATCAGTCTGCAAAAAATTAAAAATATTTTTAAATAAATATCAGGCAACAACAAAAGCAGGGAATGTCCAAGTGGACAGACCCTGCTTTTCTAAAGCCGTGAGTCTGACAAAGAATTGACGAAAAAGGCGGGAAGTGCCATAATGAAAATACAAATATCAGAGCGTAATCAGGAGGGAAAAAGATGCCATATGCGGTAATATATGCATTGATTGGATATTTATCCGGCAGTGTATTATATGCGGAAGTATTTTGCGGAATTTTTGGTAGAAAAAATGCAATTGAGCAGAGCAGGGATGCCAATCCGGGAACGGCAAATGCATTTTTATACGGCGGGTTCTGGTGCGGAATCTGCACATTGATTTTTGATATGGCAAAGGGCTTTGTCCCGGTTTATGCCTATGTTCACATGACACAGATGAATTTAGCAGAAAGCAACGGACTGGCACTGGTGCTGGCAGCACCGGTAGCGGGACACATTTTCCCTGTCTGGCATCATTTTAAAGGCGGAAAGGGAATTGCAGTCAGTTTTGGCAGTCTGCTCGGACTGATACCGATGTGGTATCCGGTACTTTCTCTTGCGGTGTGTTTTTTATTCTTTTCACTGGTAATACAGATTTCACCGAACTTTTACCGGACCGTAGCGGTATACATTGTAAACTGGCTCATCATTGTATTTTCAGAGACTAATCTGCCCAAAGCCGTGCATATCGGTGTAGGATTGATATCGCTGCTGATACTGCTTAAAATGCATATGAGCCAGGAAGAACGTGAAAAAATGACATTTCAGTTATTGTGGATAAAGAGGTGATACCGATGAATGTTTTAATTTTATCCTGCGGAACAGGCGGTGGACATAATGCCGCAGGGGCAGCAGTCCAAAAACAGCTCCAAAAACAGGGACATCAGGTGGTAATGATAAATCCTTACCAGCTAAAAAGTAACAGACTGGCAGGTGTGATTGATAAAGTGTATATCGGTCTGGTACAGAAAAACAGCACACTTTTCGGATTCGTATACCGGCTGGGAGAATTATACCGCCGTCTGCCGTTTCCGTCACCGGTTTATTATATTAACCGTAAAATGGCATATATTTTACAGGAGTATCTTTTACGGCATCCGGCAGATGTCATCATTACACCGCATTTATATCCGGCAGAGATTATTACAAATATGAAAAAAATGGGAATGAAAGTGCCACCAAGTATTTTTGTGGCTACCGATTATGCATGTATTCCGTTTACGGAAGAAACCGACTGCGATGATGTTGTGATTCCGTCAGAAAAGCTGATAACGGAATTCAGGAAATACGGAATTCCAAAAGAAAAGTTATATCCGCTTGGGATACCGACGGCGGACACGGGTGTAGAGCGCATTTCACCGGAAGAAGCCAAAAGACAGCTGGGGCTGGATCCTGCAAAGGAGTATTTATTAATTGCGGGCGGCAGCATGGGTGCCGGTGCGTTGGAGGAAGTCGTGGAAATTCTTTACCGTGTGCGTTCTCTGCATAAATGTAAGCTGATTATGGTCTGTGGAAACAATCAGCAGCTGTACAGCCGGCTGCAGAAGCGGTATGCGGACAAAATTGAACTGGTCGGATATACTGATAAGATGCCGCTGTATTTAAAGGCAGGCAGTATTTTTATTACAAAGCCGGGTGGGCTTTCAAGCACGGAAGCCGCCGCTGCACGGATTCCACTGATTCACATCTGTCCGATTCCGGGCTGTGAAACAAAAAATATGCAGTTTTTTAAAAAGACAGGCATGGCACGGGCAGTCACCAATCCCAAAGAGGAGCTGACCGCGGCAGTTCTGTCATTACAAAAACAGGAAAACCGCAAAAAAATGATTCAGTGTCAGGAAAAATATGTGCCGGGAACAGCAGCAGCGCAGCTTGGACAGTTGGTGGAAGAAGGAAAAGAATAAATAATGATAAATAATTGACGAAGTGTGTAAAAAGTGACATAATAAATATAGATTGTACGTGATGGGAGACAGAAACCTGGGAAGGACAAATGCATTTTTTGTACGTTGGATTCCGGTGTGTGGTCTGTACATTGAAAATGCATGTGAGTAAGGACGAACGGGAAACAATGACAGCAGGATTATTATGGGGAAAGAGGTAAAGAGTATGAATAATATAAAGGTAAGAACAAAGCTGATTATTGTAATGCTGGCCGCATTTTTGGCAATGACGGCATGTGTTGTTTTTTCGACAGAATCTATGAAGGCGATGCAGACAAAGGCACTGGAAACGATAGAGTCAGATAAACGTGCATCTTATGATGAGATGATTCAGAATCAGGTTGACAATGTGATTTCATTGTGCCAGGACATTTACACGCAGTATGAAGCTGGGGTGTATACCAGAGAAGAGGCAAAAAAACTGGCAGCAGATGAGATACGTCAGCTCCGATATGGGGATGGCGGCTATTTCTGGGTTGATCAGTATGATGGAACCAATGTTGTGCTGCTTGGCAGTCAGACAGAAGGAACGAATCGTCTGGAAACAAAGGATGGCAACGGTTACCAAATGGTAAAAGAGATTATTCGTGTAGGAAAGCAGGCTGATGGTGGCTTTACAGACTATGTTTATCCGAAGGAGGGTGAAACCGATAATCAGCCTAAACGTTCTTACAGCAAAGCATTTGCACCATTTGAATGGGTTATCGGAACAGGAAATTATACGGATTATATTGATGAAAAAATAGATGGTATACGGTCAGAATATGCGGCTTATGTGCTCAGCAGGGAGGGAATTTTTATTGGTCTGGTCATTGCAGTTGAAGTTTTACTGATTATCCTGCTGATTGTCATTACACGCAGTATTACGGTGCCGTTAAAGAAAGCGGTAGTTTCCATAAAGACAATGGGACGGGGAGATTTTTCACAGCCGACTGCCCCGGCGCTTTTAAAGAGAAAAGACGATTTTGGGCAGCTTTCGGTATTCCTTGAAAATATGCGTTGTGAAGTAGGTACATTGATTGGTGAGGTAAAAGGCCAAGCATCGAATATCGGCGGTATGGTTGAGGAGATTGATGAAAATGTCCGGTCCCTTGACCATGAAATTGAAGAGGTGTCAGCCACAACACAGGAACTGGCAGCAGCCATGGAAGAAACAGCGGCATCCTCACAGCAGATTGATGCAATGTCACATGAAATTGAAACGGCAGCGAAAAGCATTGCAACACGTTCACAGGATGGTGCGCTTGAAGCAGACAGTATCCGTGACCGTGCAGTTGTGATTAAGGATACAACGCAGAAAAAATATGAACATACACATGAAATTCATGAAGACATTAGTGACCATCTGACAAAGGCACTGGAAGATATTAAAATCGTAGACCAGATTGGCATACTGGCAGAATCTATTATGGGGATTACGGCACAGACGAATCTTTTGGCTCTTAATGCATCCATTGAGGCGGCAAGGGCAGGAGAAGCTGGAAAAGGCTTTGCGGTTGTTGCCGAGCAGATTCGTGTACTTGCTGAACAGTCCAAGGAAACAGTTTCACATATTCAGGAAGTAACACAAAGTGTTGTGGGTGCGGTTGATAATCTTGCAGGGGATTCTGCAAGACTGCTTGAATTTGTCGGAACAGATGTTGTACAGAATCTGGAAGACTTTTCACAAATGGCAGATTCGTATAATGATGATGCGCAAAAGGTTGACGAACTGGTTACGGATTTTTCGGCCTCTTCAGAAGAATTGCTTGCTTCCATCAGTGGGGTAATGAATGGTATTGGTGATGTAAGTAAGGCGGCATCGGAGGGAGCTTCCGGTACAACGGATATTGCACAAAAGACAACTGTTGTGGTTGAAAAATCGTCAGATATTAAAGAAAAAGCTTCTAAGGCACATGCATCGGCAGATGTATTAAAGTCACAGGTTGAAAAATTTATCGTATAAGAGTATGCCGGCCGGGTGTAGAAACAGGCTTTCTTTTCAGCTGCATATATTGATTGGGCAGTTTGTATTGCAAATTGCCCTTTTTCTTCCAAAAACAACCATATATTGAAACACCGGGAAATTTATGCTAGAATAAAAAAGATATTAAAAATTGTTAAAAGTATTACAAACAGGAGGCTTTATAGATTATGGAACAGTACAAACAGGAATTTATAGAATTTATGGTAGACTGCAATGTGTTGCGGTTTGGTGAATTTACTTTAAAGAGCGGCAGAAAGTCCCCGTTTTTTATGAATGCAGGACTTTATGTAACGGGTGCACAGCTTGAAAAGCTGGGTGAGTATTACGCGAAGGCAATTCACGATAACTACGGTGATGATTTTGATGTGCTGTTCGGACCGGCTTACAAGGGTATTCCGTTAAGCGTGGCAACAACCATGGCATATCACAGACTTTACGGTAAAGAAATCCGTTACTGCTCTAACAGAAAAGAAGCAAAAGACCACGGCGATGCAGGTATCTTACTGGGCAGCCCGATTAAAGACGGAGATAAAGTAGTTATTATTGAAGACGTAACAACTTCCGGTAAATCCATCGAAGAAACATTTCCGATTATTCAGGCACAGGGCGATGTGACAATCAAAGGCTTAATGGTGTCTTTAAACAGAATGGAACGTGGCAAAGGCGAAAAGAGTGCCCTTGTTGAAATTCAGGAAAAGTACGGTTTTCCGGCAAATGCAATTGTCAGCATGTCAGACGTTGTAGAACATTTATACAACAAGCCTTGCAACGGCAAGGTGGTTATTGATGATGAAATTAAGGCTGCCATTGACAAGTATTATGAAGAATACGGTGCGAAGGAAGCATAAATAAGTAAATGTTTGCGAAATGAGGATAGTGTGAAAAATAACGCTGATGCGCTTATTTTTCACACGGAGATTTGTTTCTGAGCGAAAACAAATCTCCATGATTGCAGATGAGAAATCGCCTGCGCGAATTTCTCATCGCAGCTTCGCGATAAAGTCGCTCAGAAATGAGGAGTAGTATGGACGAAAAGTTATATAAAAAAATCAAGTCAATTGGCGCCGGGAATATTGTTTTTGGCATTATTTCAGTCGTATGTGGTGTTACAACAGGAGTTTTGCTGATTGTAAATGGTGCAAGACTTCTGGCACATAAATCCGACACATTATTTTAAGCGTATCAGGAAGGTATGGGCATTGTGTGAAAAATAGAAAAATGAAAAAGACATTGAAATGGCTGATTTTTATTGCGTATATTGCTGCACTGGTATATTTTATGTTCTTTGCGGAAATTCTCGGAAGGACGGATGTATCACGCACGTACCGGTATAATCTTGTACCATTTAAAGAAATCAAGCGGTTTGTTAATCACTTCTGGCAGCTTGGTCTGACGGCGGTGCTTGCCAATATTGCGGGAAATGTGGTAGCATTTATGCCATTCGGGTTCTGCCTGCCGCTGATTGCAGATCATCGGATTAAGTTTTTTGGGTGTATGCTGTATACATTCGGGTTAAGTCTTGCAATCGAACTGATTCAGCTTGTATCTAAAGTGGGAAGTTTTGATGTAGATGATTTAATGCTCAATACACTCGGTGGTGTATTGGGCTATCTCACGTTTTTGTGTTACAAAAAAATGTGTCAGTTTCATAGGAAAAGGAAAAAATCATGAAACTTTTTAATAAATATAAATTTTCGGATAAAAGCCAGACCTTGGGGGGCATGATATCAACAGTCATGGGATTGGCGGCACTGGTGTCGTTTGGCTATGGCATTTATATTGCATTCAAGGCAAAAGGAAATGCCGGACTCGAGGTAGGAAGCCTTGGACTCCTCAGTTTCATGCTTTCTGTTATTGGGTTGGTTATCGGACTGTTAAGCTTTAAAGAAGAAGATAAGTTTTATACATTTTCAAGAGCAGGTTCCCTGATGTGTGGTATTTTTGCAATTTTTATGGTAGCAGTGCTGATGATGGGCATAGTGTGAATAGTGAGGATTTGTAAATGTTTGAAGATAATCTGAAGGAACGATACGGTCTGGCAATTGATCGTATTGCGGAAATTAAAGAAAATTCAGAGATAGAAGATGCCGGACTGGCAGCATATTTTACGTACACGGCAGAATTTCTTTTACTTGTGGATAAATGGAATGAGAAAAGAAAAGCCGGTGGATATGATAAACTGCCATTGGAAGAATTGCAGCACTGGAATACGGTTTTGTATGAAGACATTATCGGGAAACAATATGATAACAGCTTTGCCAATCCGTCTTATGCCTGTGCACGGCTTGGAGAAGACATAGGCAGGATTTTATCGTTTTTGTATACAGAACTGCGCGGGTGTATCGTGTTTGCAGCAGAACAGCGTAAAGCTGATTTTACGGTATTGTTAGAACTTTTTGTTGAATGTTACTGCATTTGCAAGGACGGTGAAAATATTGCGGCACAGTTAAAGGATTCCATTTACTGGTATATGAGTGATTACAGCGATGATTTTATCGAGTACAGGGTGCGGGAGCAGTTAGATCCGTCGCTGGATTTTGCGGTGCGCATTATTATGGACAGCGATTTGACGGATTTGAGATATTTATACCGGTATGGTGAGTATATTACGGAAAATGAACTTCGTACCGCAGCATTTTTAAATACGCTTTCCCAGACAGAGATTGAACAAATGGCATCGACCTTTACGGAAGGATACCGCATCGGATTTGAACTGGGCAATAAAGATATCAGCAAAAAGAAACTGGTTAATATCCGTTACTGCATCGGATTTGAACGGCTGGTAAGAGAGGAAATCCGTCAGTTTGAACAGATGGGCTTAAAGACGACGATATATCGTGCGGCACAGCATTCTATCAATAAGCGCATGCACCACAAAATCGGTTATTACGCAACCAGCCCGAACAAGCAGATGGACTACGACCATCGTTTTGACAATGCGTTGTATTTAGATGCGCAGTTTGTTGAAAGGAAGCTTGGGGCACTTCGCTTTGCATATGAACAGCATAAGGAAGCAGCGGCAGTTTTTGGCGGTCCTGCGGTCATGGAAGTGTTCGGCAAAAATCCGTTTGAGCCGGAAGATAAAAAAGAAGCCCTGCATTTAGATGAAAAACAGCAGAAGCTTTCTGTAAAATATGACAGCGAGTCTTCGGCAGTTGTCAATAAATATATTAAAGGCGAGGAAAGAAGCTTTACGATTATTGCATACCCGCTGCCGGAAATCAGTGAAAATGCGGACGAATATGAAAAAATCTTTCATGAAATCGTGCGGATTAATACCCTCGACTACAATCAGTATAAGGAAATCCAGCAGACGATTATTGATACCTTGGACGGCGCGGAATACGTGCATGTCAAAGGATGTGGTAATAATCAGACGGATATGCGTGTGTCTCTGCAGAAAATCACCAATCCGCAGAAGGAAACGGTTTTTGAAAACTGTCTTGCCGATGTCAACATTCCGTTGGGAGAAGTCTTTACCTCTCCCGTTTTAAAAGGAACAGAAGGCATTTTAAATGTCAGCAGTGTTTATCTGAATGATTTGAAATTTATTAATTTAAAGGTGTCTTTTAAAGATGGTATGGTCACGGATTATTCCTGTGATAATTTTGAAGATGCGAAAAAAGGCAGACAGTATTTTAAAGAAAATGTGTTATTGAACCATGACACCCTGCCAATCGGTGAATTTGCAATCGGAACGAATACAACAGCGTATGTGATGGCAAATCAATACGACATTGTATACAAGCTGCCGATTCTTATTGTGGAAAAAATGGGACCGCATTTTGCAATCGGTGATACATGTTATTCCAGAGCGGAGGACAATATTGTATACAATCCGAACGGTAAGGAAATTATTTCACGGGATAATGAAATTTCCATACTGCGAAAGACCGAGCCGGAAAAAGCATATTTTAACTGCCATACGGACATTACGATTCCGTATGATGAAATCGGCAGTATTTCGGCAGTATCGGAAGATGGCAGCGAAACCGTCATTATTGAAAACGGCAGATTTGTACTTGCAGGCTGTGAAGAATTAAACAAACCGTTTTTAAAATAACAGTTTTTGGATTAAGATATTGACGGAAAATATAAAACAAAGTACAATTAAATAATACTACAAATAAAATCAAAATGCAGGTATGAACCGGCAGAATGGAGGAATCAAGTTATGGCAAAAGTAGGAATTGTGATGGGAAGCGATTCTGATATGCCAGTTATGGCAAAGGCAGCAGATATTCTTGAACAGCTGGGAATCTCTTATGAGATGACGATCATTTCGGCACACAGAGAACCGGATGTATTCTTTGAATATGCAAAGACAGCAGAAGAAAAGGGATTTAAGGTTATTATTGCAGGTGCAGGAATGGCAGCACATTTACCGGGTATGTGTGCGGCAATTTTTCCGATGCCGGTCATTGGTATTCCAATGCACACCACTTCTTTAGGCGGCAGGGATTCTCTTTATTCGATTGTACAGATGCCAAGCGGTATTCCGGTTGCAACCGTAGCCATTAACGGCGGTGCCAACGCAGGACTTCTTGCAGCGAAGATTCTTGCAACATCCGATGCAGAACTTCTTTCAAAGTTAAAGGATTATTCTGCGGGCTTAAAGGAAAGCGTACAGAAAAAAGATGCGCACCTTCAGGAAGTCGGTTATAAGAATTATACAAAATAATTATAGATTGAACGCTACAGAAAAATTAAGCTGCAAGGCAGCAGAATGGAGAAAAAAATGGATTACAAAAAAGCAGGTGTGGATATTGAAGCCGGTTACAAATCAGTTGAATTAATGAAGGAGCATGTGGCAAAGACCATGCGTCCGGAGGTGTTTGGCGGTCTGGGAGGATTCTCAGGTGCATTTTCAATGGATAAGTTTAAGGATATGGAAAAGCCAACACTTGTATCCGGTACAGACGGTGTCGGTACAAAGTTAAAGCTTGCTTTCACAATGGATAAGCATGATACAGTCGGCATTGACTGCGTGGCAATGTGTGTTAATGATATTGCATGTGCAGGCGGTGAACCGTTATTCTTCTTAGATTATATTGCGTGCGGTAAGAATGAACCGGAAAAGATTGCACAGATTGTAAAAGGGGTTGCAGACGGCTGTCTTCAGTCCGAATGTGCATTAATCGGTGGTGAGACCGCAGAAATGCCGGGATTTTATCCGGTAGACGAATATGACCTTGCAGGTTTTGCAGTCGGTGTTGTAGATGAAAAAGATTTAATTACAGGAAAAGACATCAAAGCCGGGGATACTTTAATCGGTATTGCATCAAGCGGTGTACACAGCAATGGATTTTCTCTGGTAAGAAGTGTATTTAAAATTACAGAAGAAGCATTAAATACATATTATGATGCATTAGGAAAAACTTTAGGTGAAGCATTACTTGCTCCGACAAAGATTTATGTAAAGACATTAAAAGAAATTAAAAATGCCGGTGTAAAGATTAAGGGCTGCAGTCATATTACAGGCGGTGGTTTTTATGAAAATGTTCCTAGAATGTTACATGACGGTGTACATGCAGTCATCGAAAAGAACAGCTATGAAGTACCTGCAATCTTTAAGATGCTTCAGAATGACGGTGAAATCGAAGAAAAGATGATGTACAATACCTTTAACATGGGTATCGGTATGGTACTTGCTGTTGATCCGGCAGATGCAGACAAGGTGTTAGCCGCTGTTGCAAAAGCAGGTGAAACAGGTTATGTAATCGGTCGTGTAGAAGCCGGTGAGAAGGGAGTAACTGTATGCTAAGAGTTGCAGTTCTGGTTTCCGGAGGCGGAACAAATCTCCAGGCAATTATTGATGCCGTAAAAGACGGTACAATTACCAATACAGAGCTTGTAGCAGTTATCAGCAACAATGCCAATGCATATGCGCTGACAAGAGCAAAGGAAAACGGGATTGAAGCACTCTGCATTTCTCCGAAGGACTATGCAGACAGAGCAGATTTTCATAAGGCGCTGCTTGAAAAGATCAATGAGCTGAAGGTGGATTTAATCGTTCTGGCCGGGTATCTTGTTAAGATTCCGGAAGAAATGGTACACCAGTACAGCCACCGGATTATTAATATCCATCCTTCTCTGATTCCATCTTTCTGCGGTGTGGGCTACTATGGTCTGCACGTGCATGAAGCGGTGCTTGAAAAAGGTGTAAAGGTAACAGGTGCAACCGTTCATTATGTAGATGAGGGAATGGATACCGGAGAAATTATCGCGCAGAAGCCTGTTATGGTAGAAGAAGGCGATACACCGGAAATCCTTCAGAAACGTGTAATGGAACAGGCAGAGTGGAAACTGCTTCCTGCTGCCATTAATATGATAGCAAATCAGAAATAAGAATATTGGAGAGGTAAAAGATGAAAGTACTTGTAGTAGGAGGCGGCGGCAGAGAGCATGCAATCTGCTGGAAGATTTCAAAGAGCAGTAAGGTGTCAAAGATTTACTGTGCGCCGGGAAATGCAGGAATTGCAGAAGTTGCCGAATGTGTCAACATCAAAGCAATGGAATTTGATAAGCTGGCAGCCTTTGCAAAGGACAATCAGATTGACCTGACGGTTGTCGGTATGGACGATCCGTTAGTCGGCGGTATTGTTGATGTATTTGAAGCAGAAGGTTTAAGAGTGTTCGGACCGAGAAAGAATGCAGCGATTCTGGAAGGTTCTAAGGCATTTTCAAAGGATTTGATGAAGAAGTATCATATTCCGACAGCGGCTTATGAAACATTTACATCACCGGAAGAAGCCAAAAAATATCTTGAAACATCAAAGTATCCGATTGTGTTAAAAGCAGACGGACTGGCACTCGGTAAAGGTGTTTTAATTTGTGAAACAAAGGAAGATGCAATGGCTGGTGTCAACGAACTGATGTTAGATAAGAAATTTGGTTCGGCAGGCAATACCATTGTCGTAGAAGAATTTATGACAGGCCGTGAAGTGTCAGTACTTTCGTTTGTAGACGGTAACACGATTAAGATTATGTCTTCTGCGCAGGATCACAAGCGTGCAAAAGACGGCGATCAGGGCTTAAATACAGGTGGTATGGGTAATTTTTCACCAAGTCCGTTCTATACAGATGAAGTGGATGCGTTCTGTAAGAAGTATGTTTATCAGGCAACGGTAGATGCAATGAAAGCGGAGGGAAGACCGTTTAAAGGTGTTATTTTCTTCGGATTGATGCTGACACCGGAAGGACCGAAGGTATTAGAGTATAATGCAAGATTCGGTGATCCGGAAGCACAGGTTGTTCTTCCGAGAATGAAGAATGATATTATTGATGTATTTGAAGCCTGCATTGACGGCACACTTGATCAGATTGACTTACAGTTTGAAGACAATGCATGTGTCTGTGTTGTACTGGCATCTGACGGTTATCCGCTGGCATACGAAAAGGGCTTTGAAATTACGGGAATGGAAAATTTCAAGGACAAGGACGGATATTATCTGTTCCATGCCGGTTCAAAATTTGACGAAAACGGAAAAATTGTTACAAACGGCGGACGTGTATTAGGTGTTACGGCAACCGGAAAGACGTTAAAGGAAGCCCGTGCCAATGCTTATGAAGCAACAGAATGGGTTAACTTCGACAATAAGTATATGCGTCATGATATCGGCAAGGCGATTGATGAAGTTTAATAGCCCTGAGGGCAGATGAGAAATCGCTTTGCGGCAAAGCCGTTCAGAAATGAGGCTTATATGAAAAATAAATTTGCATGGGGTGAAAATGCCTTGTGCAAATTTATTTGATTTTTACATACAAATTTAGTATGATTAATACGTATGGTATTTTATGGGAGCAAATTAAAGGGGGTGAAGAAGTGTTTTGGTTTAAGAAAAAAGGCGGAAAGCCGAAGGCAGCAATTTTTGTAGATTATGAGCATTGGTATTATGGCTATCGCAACAATTTTCAGATGAAACCCAATATTGAAGAATGGTTAAAAGAACTGGAAGATGAATATGAAATCAGCAGATTGTATATATTTGGAGATTTTTCAAAGTATAATATCGGCATGGATTTAGAACGTCTGAAAAGCCTGACTAAAAATGTAATTCATACAGCGAGTGAAAAAGACGGCGTAGATAAGGATTTTACAGATGTGATTATGCTGGATGCTATATATAGAAGCGTTGCAGATAAAGAAAACGAAGAAGTTTATGTTTTATTTACAGGGGATGCACATTTTACAAAAGTTGTACAGTATTTGAAAGAGTTGGGAAAAAAGGTAGTTATTTATGGTGTGAAATACGGATTCAGCAACAGGTTGAAATCAGAGGCAACCAGTTATGTGGAGATGCCAAGACAGTCACAGGAAAAGAATCATTATAACGAATTAATTCTGACAAGCTTAAACAGATTGCGGAATAAACCGAAAACGACGGTCACATACGGAAAAACAGTAAAGAGTGTTTCGGAATATAATCATGTTCCATATGAGAAGGTTAAACTTGCATTAGATAATCTTTTGAAACAAAAATATATCCTGGAAAAAGAACAGATGGGTTACAGGGGGCATATGGTAACCGTACTGGAAGTGGACTGGGATCGTCTGAATGCAGACGGACTGTGGACAGAAGCAGAGTAAGGAAACAAAAATAAAATACCATAAAGTAAGAAGTATCCGGAAGTGTTTTCCGGGTACTTTTTGCAGTTTATAAATAAGAAATCTGTTGAGTTATTTAAGAAATCTGTTATAATACATAGCATACAGCTATTTTTTATATAACAAAAAGTGGCATGCCACTCATAGCGCTAATATTGAAGAGGTTAAGGGAAAGGGTATCGGATTAAAATGAATATTATAATTGCCGGTTGTGGAAAAGTAGGCACAACCCTGGGAGAACAGCTTGTCAGAGAAAGACATGAGGTAACATTTATTGATACGGCACCGGAATTATTAAAAAAGGTAATGGGAATGATTGATGTACAGGTTATTGAAGGAAACTGTACCGTATATTCCACATTAAAAGAGGCAGGAATTGAGCATGCGGATTTATTTATTGCTGTGACAGACAGTGATGAGATTAATCTGCTCAGCTGTCTGATTGCAAAAAAAGCATCAAACTGTCATACCGTGGCAAGAGTGCGTAACCCGGAATATAATGAAGATATTCAGTTTATTAAGCAGGAAATGGGATTGTCGCTGACAATTAATCCGGAATGGGCAACGGCAGTTGAAATTGCAAGACTGATTCAGATTCCGTCTGCGATGGAAGTGGATTCTTTTGCAAACAACCGGGTGAATATGATTCGTTTTCTGATTCCGGAAGGCTCTGTGCTTGCAGATATGAAGGTTGCTGATGTGGGCGGCGCATTTAAAGGAAGTTTTTTAATCTGTGTGATTGAAAGAAATCATGAAATTATCATTCCAAGCGGAGATGTTGTCTTAAAGAAGGGCGATAATATTTCCGTAATTATGCCCCTTGCTGAGGTTGATAAGATGTGCAAAGAGGTTGGAATCCACACAAGAAATATTAAAAATGTAATGATTGCCGGCGGCGGTACAATGTCTTATTATCTTGCAAAGATTTTGAATAAGGCAAATAAAAGGGTGAAAATCATTGAAATGAACCGTAAGCGCTGTGAACTTTTAAGCGGTCTGTTGCCAAAGACGATGATTATTCATGGAGATGCAACGGACAATAAGCTCTTAGAGGAAGAAGATCTTGCGGCAACAGATGCCTTTGTTGCACTGACCGGATTTGATGAGGAAAATCTCTTTTTATCTTTACATGCAAAAAAGGTTGCCAATGCTAAAAATATTGTTAAAATCAATAGAATCCGTGTTGAAGAAGTCAGTGAAGAATTAAATGTTGGCAGTGTCGTTTCACCAAAGTTTATTACGACAGAATTTATTTTACAGTATGTGCGCGCAATGGAAAATTCAAAGAGTAATAATAGCATAGAAACACTGTACAGACTGATGGATAACCGTGTGGAAGCACTGGAGTTTGTTGTTTGTGACACACCGGGACTGACCGGCGTGCAGCTTCAGGACTTAAAGTTAAAAAAGAACCTGCTGCTTTGCTGTATTAACCGTGGCGGAAATATTATTACCCCGAGTGGACAGGACTGCCTGCTGGAGGGAGATTCCGTGATTGTGGTAACGACCCATCTTGGTTTAAAGCGTCTGTCAGACATTTTAAAATAACAGCAACGTGATTTGAAATGAAGATTAGTTTGAATCTGAAATTTGCTGCATTTGCAGCAGAATGGTGAAGAAAGATGAATTATTCAATTATTAGAACAATTTTAGGACATGTCATCCGTTTTGAGGGGGCATTTCTGTTGATTCCGGTAATAATAGCATTAATTTACGGAGAGTCCAGCGGCATATATTTTGCGGTATGCGGGGCAGCCTGTCTGGTGGTGGGAACGCATATGACCCATAAGAAAAGCGGAAACCGTTCCTTTTTTGCAAAAGAAGGCTTTGTGTCTGTTTCATTAAGCTGGATTGTATTAAGTATCATTGGTGCGCTGCCATTTGTATTAAGTGGTGTGATTCCCAATCCTGTTGATGCAATGTTTGAAATTGTATCCGGTTTTACAACAACCGGTGCGAGTATTCTGCCGGAGGTAGAGAGCCTGCCAAAGTGTATGCTGTTTTGGCGGAGTTTTTCACACTGGATTGGCGGTATGGGTGTACTGGTATTTATTTTGGCAATTCTGCCTCTTGGAGGCAGCTCAGAAGTCTATTTGATGAGTGCGGAAAGTCCGGGACCGAAGTTTGGCAAATTGTTGCCAAAGCTGCAAAAGAGTGCAATGACACTTTATGGGATTTATCTGACAATGACAGTGATTGAAATGCTGTTACTGCTGGCAGGCGGAATGTCTTTATTTGATTCCATCTGTACGGCATTCGGTACGGCAGGTACCGGTGGCTTTGGTGTTTACAATGACAGTATGGGCAGTTTTAGTCCGTATCTGCAAAATGTCGTAACGATTTTTATGGTGCTTTTTGGCATTAACTTTAATTTTTATTTCTTACTGCTGGTGAAAGAAGTAAGAGAAGCTTTTGCAATGGAAGAAGTACGCTGGTATCTGATTATTTTTGCAGCCGCAACGCTGATGATTGCAGCCAACCTTACGATTGTACAAGGGGGAAGCCCGTTTTATTACCTGCATCATTCAGCTTTTCAGGTTGCGTCCGTGATGACAACAACCGGTTTTGCAACAGTGGATTTCAATTTATGGCCGAATTTTTCAAGGTCGATACTAGTTGTATTGATGTTTATCGGTGCCTGTGCGGGAAGTACGGGCGGCGGTATGAAAGTATCGAGATATATTATTTATTTTAAAACATTGAAAAAAGAATTATCTACGCTGATTCATCCGCGCAGCGTGAAAGTAATTCAATGTGATGGCAAAGCAGTGGATCATGATACAATCCGTTCAGCTAATATTTATCTGATTGCATATATTTTTATTTATATGCTTTCCGTGTTGTTAATCAGTTTTGATAAGTTTGATCTGACGACGAATTTTACAGCGGTTGCGGCAACCTTTAACAATATCGGACCGGGCTTAAATGTCGTTGGACCGACCGGGAATTTTGCAGGATTTTCCATGTTTTCAAAAATCGTGCTGATTTTTGATATGCTGGCAGGACGGCTTGAAATATTCCCAATGCTGATACTGCTTGCGCCGGGAACGTGGAAAAAATAAGGAGTAGTATGATTTTTTTATTGGAAGAAAAGACGTGCAGGGCGGAGATGTTTTGCACGGAGCAGCAACATTCCATGGCAGAGGCAGGCGGGGAGAAATTCCCGCTTGTTTTTGCGTTTGTGGGAGAATATACACAAAAGCTGCATGACAGCTTAAAAGAAGCAGTTATGCCGCAGATAGAAGCGGGCAAAGTCAGACCGTTTGTGCTGGCACTATATGGTCCGATAGAATGGGATGCGGATTATTCACCGTGGTATGCCACGGCATTGCAGGGGCGTGAATTTGCCGGGAATGCACCGCAGTATCTTGATTTTATACAATACCGGTTACTGCCGTATTTAAAAGAAAGCTTTCCACTGTCGGGAGAGGTGTATACACTGGGGTATTCGCTCGGTGGGCTTGCAGCACTGTATTATTACTTTGAACTGGGATTTGCGGGCTGTATCAGCTGTTCTGGTTCACTGTGGTATCCGGGATTTCAGGACTACTGCCGGGAACAGATTGAAAAGAAATTGCAGGAAAAGGAAATGCGGATAAAAGATAGTGTGTATTTCAGTCTTGGCGGCAAGGAAAAGAATACAACAGATCCATCAATGTGCCATATCGAAGAAGATACCAGATGGACATATGAAGCATTTCAGAAAGTGGCGCAGACTACTTTTGTCCATGAACCCGGCGGACATATGTGCAAGGTGGAGCGCAGACTGGCACATGGGCTGATATGGCTGCTGTCTGATAAAAAGCAGCTGCCGGGAAAGCGCAGTCTGCGCCTGCACCAAAATCAGAATTAAATATTACCATTTGTCTTATTTTGTGATTTTCGGCATATAAGTGCGGTAGTGTAACGGCATAAGACTGCGCTGCAGGTCGGTGTTTCTACGTTCTTGAATCGCAATGGTGTTAAAAAAGCAGGACCAGAGCTGCTCCCAGTCTTTTTCATGGTCTGAAACCGGAACGGATAAAAGCATTTCTTCTGTCACACCCCATTGTAAGAAATAAGGTTTTCCAGCCGGGTGGATTGCAGCAAAACGGCGGATGGTATCTAAAATAATCCAGTTTTCAGGCTGCAGCCGGTCGGCAAAATGTGCGGCAAGCACCGGCAGGACATTTGATTTGGGCTGAATACGTGCTGTCAGCAGATTTTCATTGCGTTCTTCAAAACGCACAAAACCAAGATACTTGTGTGCTTCATGCCCGACGGTGCGTGACAGTTCAAAAATCCGGAAAACGTCGGGGTCGTTAAGCCGGTTTAAAATGTCACTGCCGCAGCGGAAGGCTTTTTGTAAAAAGTGATACAGCGTGGAAGCTTTTTTATCATCATCGGAAAGCATCGCCTGATAACAGGTTTCATAAATATCAATCGATAACTTTTGGATGATAGAACGCTGGACTTTCCGGGCAAGGGTTCCATCGCTTTCACTAAAGATATAGGTTTCAAATAAGGACATTGTATCGTTGGTGCGCACACGGACATCAGTATGGCTGGTGCCGTCTGCCCATGCACGGTAAATGGCTGTAAAAATACCGTCAATGGTATCTTCGCAAAGATAAACGGTAACGGGGCATAGTGGTGCTTTGGGTCTGGATGTATACATCAGGCGGTCTTCCTTTCATTGTTTATTGATAACATTCTATTTGTCAGATGATGGTGTATCCATGTGAAAATCATCAAAGAGCGACAATTGCCGGTAGCTGTCATGGTGTTCAATCTGATACCGGTTTAAGGCTTCAACACCGATAATTCTATTGGTAATAAAATCTTCATTCATTCGGATTGGGTAGAGTGTTCTGCCGGAGCAGGTGATAAAATAAAGCGCCCGCTTTAATACAACACCCATCTTTTTAATATCCTTAAAATCCAGTCTGGCACTGCGGCGGGCTTTTACAATGCGCTGGGCAGAGCGGACACCGATACCCGGAACTCTTAGCAGTGTGTAGTAGTCTGCACGGTTGATTTCAACCGGGAACTGCTCTAAGTGCTGGATTGCCCAGTCACATTTGGGGTCTAATAAAACATTAAAATTCGGCTTTTCCTCAGATAGCAGTTCACCGGAATGAAAACCATAAAATCGCATCAGCCAGTCTGCCTGGTACAGGCGGTGTTCGCGTAAGAGCGGTACACCTTTTCCGTCAGGCTGCGCCGGCAGGGCTTCATCGTGATTGACATTGACAAAAGCCGAATAAAACACACGTTTTAAATCATAGTTGTGATAGAGGGCTTCTGCAACGGTCACAATATGATAGTCCGTTTCTTTTGTGGCACCGATAATCATCTGCGTGCTTTGCCCGGCAGGCACAAAGCGGGGCTGCTGTCTTTGTAAAGAACGTTGCGGTGGCTGGTATCCCGAAGCAGACAGGACACCTGTGCCGTGGGATAAGCCGGTCTGAACAGGGGCATTTTCTGAAAGTAAACCATGGGAAGGCTCCTGTATTCCCAGTGCGAGCTGGCTGGCATGAATACCACGCTGTAACTGCCGCATCGGGGTCAGAATATTTTTACGGCTCTTATGCGGCGCAAGGGTCTTTAAACCATCAGCAGTCGGAAGTTCCAGATTCACACTCATGCGGTCGGCATACCACCCGGCGGTTTCAATCAGGCTTTGAGAAGCACCGGGAATCCCTTTAAGGTGGATATAGCCGCCAAAGTGATATTTCGTGCGCAGCAGCATCACGGTTTCGGTAAGCCGTTTCATCGTTTCATCGGGGCTTACGATAATGCCGGAACTTAAAAACAGTCCTTCAATATAATTGCGGCGGTAAAACTCAATTGTCAGGCGGCAGACTTCTTCCGGTGTAAATGTGGCACGCAGGACGTCATTGGAGGAGCGGTTCACACAGTAGCGGCAGTTGTAAATACATTCGTTGGTAAAAAGAATCTTTAATAGGGAAATACATCTGCCATCGACTGAGAAACTGTGGCAGATGCCGCAAGCTTTCGCATTGCCAAGTCCCGCACCGTTATTTTTTTTATCGACACCGCTGGAGGTACAGGCGGCATCGTACTTCGCAGCATCAGAAAGAATCGTCAGCTTTTTCATCAAATCCATATCTTGTTGAATAATCATAACATTCCCCTTTTTAATTAGAACATTTGTTTGATTTATTATAACACACAAACAAATGTTCGTAAAGTGGTAAATTCTGAAAAAGTGAAAATATGTTCGGGAGTGAAAAAGCAAAGAATGGTTATACTCTTATGGTGCAGATGTATTTTGCGCTGCAAATCAATCAAAAAAGGAGAACCGGGATGAATTCAATTTCAGAAAAAGAATTACTGGCATTAAATGACCTTTTAGGTGAAGAAGAATTACTCATCAAAAAGTTTAAGATGCTTGCAAACCATGCAGAAGACGAGGAAATTAAGGATAAATTTGAACAGATTTCAGAAAGACACCAGAAACATTTTGATTCCCTTTACAAGCAGCTTGGCTAAAACAAAATAAAAGAAAAACGGAGGTTTGTTATGGAACAGCTTTATACGGATAAGGAAGTGTTACAGGATGCATTAACAGCCGAAAAGACGGCAACCAATAATTACAACACGTATGCAAATGAATGTGTGCATGATACTGTGCGCGAGGCAATTTTAAACTGTCTGTCTGAGGAACACAAGATTCAGGAAGAAGTTTTTAATGCCATGCATACAAGAGGACTTTATCCGACACCGGAGGCAGAGGATAAAAAGGTCGATGAAGCAAAGCAGAAGTTTTCATGCACCTATAAATCCCTGTAAGCAGAGGAATTTCCATAAGCACCGTTTCCGGTAAACTTGCAGCAGGCGGTGATGCTTCTTCCTTATCAGAGGTTTTGTCCTGAAGTTTATGAAAAATTTAACAAACAAAGGATGGCATTTATGCTATAATGATAAAAAGATGTCAGGGACAAAAGTCCAGGACAGCGAAACCTAAGGAAGGAGCATGACTTATGGAAGGCTTGGTAAAGAAAATTAAAGGAATTAGAAATGAAATGATAGGATTGTCCATTGTGCTGATGCTGGCGGGAATTTTTATGATTCTGTTCCCGAATACTTCGGGTAATATCATCTGCCGCGGTGTGGGTGCGGTTCTTTGTATCTGGGGTGTGGTTCGTCTGGTTGCGTATTTTAGAAATAATGAGATTCTTGGTTCATTCGGACTGGTTCAGGGCGTTGCACTGGCAGGCTTTGGATTGTATATTCTGATTCGTCCGGGCATTATTGAAGTATTCTTAACCACTGTTTTTGCAATTATCATTATTGTGGACGGTATTTTAAAATTGCAGTATGCATTGGATTTTAGAAAGCTGGATGCCGGTGGCTGGTGGATTGAGGCAGTCTGTGCGGCAGTTATGATTATTTTGGGAATTGTTGTCCTGTTTAATCCGTTTGCAACGGTAGCGGCGGTTATGCTGTTTATCGGTGTGGTCTTTGTATTTGAAGGAGCATGGGATTTAGCTTCTATTTTATACATTTCAAAAATTGCAAAAGAATTTAATAAGTAGATAAGACGCTTAGAAAGGTCAGAATGGAGTAAATTTTGAAATCGCAGGAAGTTTTAAAAAATATGCTGGCAAGAATAGACCACAGGGGGTATCCGGCATATAAAGAATTGCAGGGAATGTATGACTTTGGTGCATATATGCTCTCTATTGACCATGTGCAGGGAGATCCGTTTGCAGCACCGTCAAAGGTACATATAGAAGTGTCGGGACAGAAAGCCGGTTTCCCAAAAGAATATTATGATACAGAGGATAAGCGTACAGCAGTGCAGGATTTTGTGCTGCGCCTGTTTGCAGGGGAAGTTCAAAACTATTCTTTTCAGGCAAAAGGTTCGGGGAAAAGCGGTTTATTATCTGTAAGCCGCTGCGGACAGGAAATTTTATCCCGCTCAGCGTGTCAGATGGATAATCATACAGGCAGTGTGACAGTGCGGCTGGAAATTGGTTTTCCGGCGCATGGAAGGACAATTGATGCAAAAGCACTGGAAAAGATTTTATTCGGATATCTGCCGGAGTGTGTAAAAAAGACGCTGTATTTTTCGGCAGTTCCGGCAAAAGAATTACAAAAAGCAGTCCACCTTGCAGAAGATACGGCATGTCTGCGCAGACAGTTAAAAGAAAAAAATCTGGCGGCATTTGTAGCAGACGGTGCAGTGCTTCCAAGACAGTCCGGGGTATCTGACCGTCCCATGCGGGATGCGTTTCCTTTTCAGTCGCCTAAATCCCTGCGTGTTGAAATGCACCTGCCGCATGCGGGCGTGATAACCGGCATGGGCATTCCAAAAGGCGTGACATTGATTGTCGGCGGCGGGTATCACGGTAAGTCAACGCTGTTAAGGGCACTGGAAGCCGGTGTGTACAATCATATTGCAGGGGACGGCAGGGAATATACGGTGACGGATGATACCGCGGTAAAGGTACGGGCGGAAGATGGCAGAAGCATTCACGACGTGGATATTTCCATGTTTATCCGCAATCTGCCAAACGGAAAAGACACGGTGCATTTTGTTACGCAGGATGCCAGCGGCAGTACGTCACAGGCAGCAGGTGTAACCGAAGCTGTGGAAGCACAGACAAAGCTGCTGCTGATTGATGAGGATACCAGTGCAACAAATTTTATGATTCGTGATGTGCTGATGCAGCGGGTTGTACATGGCAGTCAGGAGCCGATTATTCCGTTTATAGACAGGGTGCGGGAACTTTATGAAAAAGAAGGCATTTCCACCATACTTGTAGCGGGAAGTTGCGGCTCGTATTTTCATAAAGCGGACCTGATTATTCAGATGAACCGCTACGAACCGGTGGATATTACGGAATATGCAAAAACACAGGCAAAGGAATTTCCGCTGGCACAGTCCGAAAATCCGGCATATAAAAAGAGCAGTCATAAGCGCTGTCCGAAGGCTTCAAAAAGAGCAGACGACAGGGTAAAAATCAAAACAACAGGACTGGATACCATCTGTATTAATAAGGAAAATATTGATGTCCGTTATATTGAGCAGCTGGTAGATTCAGAACAGTTAAATGCACTGGGGTATATGCTTGCTTATGCACAGAAACACCTGTTTGACGGTAAAAAGACACTTTTACAGATAACAGATGAACTTTATGAAAAAATTCATCGTGACGGAATTGAATCGATCTGTGGGCTTTCGTATGTCCCGGCAGGACTGGCGCTGCCAAGGAAGCAGGAATTTATGGCGGTAGTGAACCGGTACAGAGGATAAGTGCATTTTATCTTTTATGCATTTAAAGCAGAACTTCAATATTGTTTTTTGTTCCGGACTATTCTATAATAGGGTCAGCAGGGCTTGTAAAAGCAGCCCGGAAAAGAGGATAGTGTATGAAGTTGAAAAAATTTGCAAAAGGCGTATTTGCCATGGCAGCGGTGGCAGCTGCACTCATTTTTACAGGCGGTACATCCGTTACGGCAAAGGCTGCGGTGAACACAAAATCAGATATTGAGATAGCAACGCGTTTGCATAATTATTCCAGAAGTGCAAGTCCGATTGGTTCTTATCTTGTAGATATCGGAAATGGGAATATGATGCGTGTCCAGTTTGATTATGATTCAAGCAATATATATGTTGAATATTACGATTCACAGTATAACGTTACAGGTGTCAGACAGCTTGCCCCGGAACTTCCTATATATGGCGGTTTCTACAGCGGCAGTGATGCTTACTATATTGTAACAGGACAGAAAAATGAGGAAGAATCAGATACGGTGGAATGTTACAGAATTACAAAGTATGACAAGAACTGGAACAGAATCGGTTCAGCCGGATTGTATGATTGTAACACATTTCTTCCGTTTCGGGCAGGATGTGTAAGGATGACAGAAGCGGACGGCTATCTTTTTGTAAGAACCAGTCATCAGATGTATTTGTCGTCAGACGGACTTCGTCATCAGGCCAATGTAACCATTCAGTTTGATGAAAACAAGCTGGTGATTACAGATTCTTATACGGATGTTATGAATTCGAAATACGGGTATGTGAGCCACTCATTTAACCAGTTTATTAAAACGGAAGGAAACCATCTTGTTGCAGTGGATCATGGAGATGCCTATCCGAGAAGCATTGTACTGACAGAATACCAGACAGATTTTACAAATGGTCAGTTTATTTCCAATATGAATTATTGGAAAAATCCTTGTAAATCGACAGACCTTTTTGAATTTACGGGAGAAATTGGAGATAATGCTACAGGTGCATCCGTAGGTGGATTTGAGGTCACAGACAGTGCATATCTTGTTGCAGCCAATTCCATTAATCAGGAAGATACAAGTGATGACCGCAGCAGGCATGATTATCGTAACGTATGCATTGTCGGAAAGTCAAAAAGAGACGGACATACATTTGTGAATTGGCTGACGAATCTGGAAGGTGATTTATCAGCAACAACTCCGTATCTGGTAAAGATAAATGATAATAAATATCTTGTGATGTGGTCCTATCAAAAACGGTCAGTCGGAGCAATAGATTATACATATATTGATGCGGACGGCAGTCAGATCAGCCCGGTATATACCATGAATGGAATGCTTTCAGATTGTGAACCGGTATATATCAATGATACCGTAGTGTGGTATACATCCGATAGCGATGGAAATGTAACTTTTTACGGTGTGGATAGTAATGGAAATGCGTTGGGAAGCCTCAATGGATTGATATATGATGGTGATAACTGGGTGTATTACCGCAATGATAATCCGGATTATGGATATACAGGACTTGCAGCCAATGAGTATGGCTGGTGGTATGTAAGTAACGGGACAATTGATTTTGATTATACGGGACTTGCAGCCAATGAGTACGGCTGGTGGTATGTAAGTAACGGGACAATCGATTTTAGTTATACCGGAATGGCAGCTAATGACTATGGCTGGTGGTATGTAAGCAACGGAGCAATCGATTTTAATTATACGGGAATGGCGGTGAATGATTACGGCTGGTGGTACATGACCAACGGCGCATTAGACTGGAACTATACGGGAATGGCGGTGAATGATTACGGCTGGTGGTATATGACCAACGGTGCATTAGACTGGAACTATACGGGAATGGCGGTGAATGATTACGGCTGGTGGTATATGACCAACGGTGCATTAGACTGGAATTATACGGGAATGGCAGTGAATGACTACGGCTGGTGGTACATGACCAACGGTGCATTAGACTGGAACTATACGGGAATGGCGGTGAATGATTACGGCTGGTGGTATATGACCAATGGCGCGTTAGACAGGAATTACACCGGACTTGCAGTGAATGAGTATGGCTGGTGGTATATGACCAATGGCGCACTGGATTTAACGTATAACGGAACAGCAGATAATGAATATGGAACATGGAATGTTGTAAACGGACATGTAGAGGTCTAGGGTACACACAGGAAAGACAGGGAGAACGAATTGCTCCCTGTCTTTTTGCACTTTATTCTTTAGCACGTTAAAGTGATTGTAATTCTGCATTTTATTTCAAAGATTGCAAAAGAATTCTGCGATTATTATTCGATAGGTGATTTTATAATAATATGAAATTTGAATTAAAGTACATATATTTATACGAAATACTGGCAAAATGCTAGGAAATGATTTAAAATATATTGGTGTTATGATTAAGAGTGTTGAAAGAGTGATTTGGATAAACAAAATCTTAATCATATAGTATATAAATAAAATGAGGAGGGGAATCTAAACGAAAAAAACATCGAAACAAACACAAAAAATTCTGGGTATAATTGTACTAATAATAATTCTTATCTGGGCAGTACCGTTTATTCATAATGAATTGCTGACGGTATTGCATGGAAAGGAATTTTATAATCGTTATATAGATACAGGTTTTTTTGATGAGAATAGTGAACAGGAATCATGTAAGGTATTGTCTTATTCAAAAAAACTGTCAAAGGTATATTATGTAACACCGGAAAAAGAGCAGGGGCTTATATTATATTTTACCAAAAATGAAAACAACATATGGGAAATGAGCAGCTGGGATTGTATCTGGTCAAAATCGGGAACAGCAGATGGATTCCAGTGGCCATACTTTTGGCAGAATGGTTTTTAGTAACGACACATATTATACAGGGAAAGCAGGGTGAACACGCCTTGCTTTTTCTGTTTAGCACGTTAAAGTAATTGTCATTTAGCATTTTATTTGCTATAATAGATACCAATTACCGTTTTTTCGGTAGATGGGAGGAAGAAATGCAGAGCGAAAATCATAAAAAAACAATATATGCGGCAATTTTAGGCGCGGGTACAGTCGGTACCGGCGTCTATAAGTTGTGTCAGGAAATGAAAAGTGAATTTGTACAAAAGACAGGTGCGGATTTAGTCGTAAAAAAAGTGCTTGTAAGAAATGCGTCAAAGAAAAGAGAGGGCATTGAGGATGCAGTTTTAACCGATAACTGGAAAGAAATTATAGAAGACCCGGAAATTGACATTGTGATTGAAGTCATGGGTGGTATTGAACCGGCAAAGACCTATATTATTGAAGCACTGGAAGCCGGAAAGCAGATTGTAACGGCAAATAAGGATCTGTTGGCAGAACACGGACAGGAAGTGATGGCTGCAGCAGAAAAAGCCGGTGCGGACCTTGAATTTGAAGCGGCAGTTGCCGGTGCGATTCCGATTATCCGTCCGTTAAAGCAGAGTATGGCGGGCAACCGTATCAGCGAAGTCATGGGTATTGTAAACGGAACGACCAACTACATTTTAACAAAAATGTCCGAAAAAGGCATGGATTATGCAGAAGCATTGGCACAGGCAACAGAGCTTGGTTATGCGGAAGCAGACCCGACAGCCGATGTGGAAGGATATGATGCGGGACGAAAGATGGCGATTATGGCATCGATTGCGTTTAATTCGCGTGTGACATTTCCACAGGTATATACAGAAGGTATTACAAAGATTTCAGCTGATGATATCCGTTATGCCAAAGAATTCGGCTATGTGATTAAGCTGCTCGGACTGGCAAGAAACACACCGGAGGGCATTGAAGTCAAGGTACATCCGATGCTGATTGATGAAAATCATCCGCTTGCAGGCGTAAAAGACGCATTTAACGCGGTGTTTGTACATGCCGATGCGATGGATGATGCAATGTTTATGGGCAGGGGCGCAGGACAGATGCCGACAGCCAGTGCAGTGATGGGTGATGTTGTGGATGTGATGAGAAATCTTGTCTATAATTGCTGCGGCAGAGTGGGCTGCAGCTGTTACAAGCAGCTTCCGGTCAAGCAGATTGGTGAAACAAAGAGCAAATTCTTCCTGCGGATTCATGCACAGGACAAGCCGGGCGTTCTTGCCAATATCGCAAGTGTCCTCGGCAACAACGGTGTCAGCATTGCGCAGGTTGTACAAAAGAGCCGCAAGGGCGGTATCGCGGAACTGGTGATTATTACCGATGAAGTACAGGAAAATAACTTCAATGATGCAATGACCATTTTTAGCGGAATGTCTGTTGTAAAAGAAATTTCAGGTGTAATCAGAGTTTATTAAGGTGGAAAAATGGCAGTAAAATATTATGCAGTAAGAAAGGGAATTAAACCCGGCATTTATAAGGACTGGAATACGTGCAAAGCAATGGTGACGGGATTTTCCGGTGCACAATATAAAAGTTTTACAACCCTGCAGGAGGCAGAGGCGTATATTAAAGAAGATGCAGAAACAGCGCAGGCTGGAAAAGAACCGGAAGTTTATGCGTTTGTCGATGGTTCATTTAACCAGAAGACACATGTATACGGTTATGGCGGATTTCTTGTCCATGACGGCGTTAAAGAAGTACTGCAGGGGTCCGGCAAAGATGCGGACATGGCTTCCATGAGGAATGTGGCAGGCGAGGTGCTTGGCAGTATGGCGGCGATTGAAAAAGCCGTTGAACTCGGACTGGAAGAATTGTCCATTTATTACGATTATATGGGAATTGAAATGTGGGCAAAGGGACTGTGGAAGCGCAATAAAAAGGGAACAATTGCCTACTACGATTATGTGCAGTCTGTAAAAAATCAGATTACGCTGCATTTTATCAAAGTAAAAGGACATTCCGGGGTTGCCGGAAACGAAGAGGCAGACCGGCTTGCAAAACAGGCAGTCGGGATTGTTTAGAGTAAAAGCTGCATGAAAATGTGGTGGAGGTAAAATGGGTAGATTAACAATTGCAACGAAATTTAATACGGTACGGCTGTTACAGTTTGTTTTTCCGGCAGTTGCCATGATGATTGTCACTTCGATTTATGTCATGACGGACGGTATTTTTATCAGCCAGTTTGCAGGAAGTGAGCAGCTGTCCGCAACCAATATTGTGTATCCTGTGGTGTATCTGTTAAACGGAATCGGTGTTATGCTTTCCATGGGCGGCAATGCCATTGTGGCAAGGCTGCTCGGTGAAGGAAAGGGCAGTCTTGCCAGACAGCGGTTCACACAGCTTGCATTTTTTACAGTGGTTTCGGGTGTGGTGCTGGGAATTCTTTTTGCACTGACAATGCGTCCGATTTCACTGGCACTTGGTGCAAAAGGAGAACCGCTGGTTACGTACTGTGTGCAGTATGGCACAATCATGGCACTTGGCGCACCGTTTTCCATGTTACAGATGTTATTCATGCCGTTCTGGACGACGAATGATAAGCCGAAGTACGGACTGATTCTGTCACTGACTTGCGGATTCAGCAATATCTGTCTCGATTACCTGTTTGTAAAATGTGCGGGCTTCGGACTGATGGGTGCGGCATTTGCAACTGTTATCAGTTATGGTATTGGTGCGGCTGTACCTGTGATTGTATACAGCCGGAAGAATCTTAAACTGTATTTTGAGAAGTTCCGGTGGGATACGTCCTTTTTATTAAAGGCGATGAGCAATGGGGTATCGGAAATGGTGACGAATATCGCAAGTGCGGTGACGACATTTATTTTCAATATTATACTGATGCGCCTTGCTGGGGCCAATGGTGTTGCGGCGATTACGGTGCTTCTATATGCACACTTTCTGTTTTCGTCCGCGTATATGGGCTTTACAAATGGTGTTGCACCGATTTTTAGCTATAATTACGGTGCAGGCAATTATGCGGATTTAAAAAAGCTGTTTGCAATGTGTGTCCGGATTCTTCTAGCAGCAGGCGTTGTAATATTTGCAATATCCCAATTAGCAGCTGGATGGACAATGCGCATTTTTGTCGGAAATAATACAGCGTTATATGAAATGTCGCTGTCCGGTTTCAGGCTGTTTGCGGTTTGTTTTTTAGTAAACGGCATTAACATTTTTGCATCGGGATACCTTACGGCACTCGGCAATGGACGGGATTCTGCGGTGGTGTCGATTCTTCGTACACTGATTGTTGAGGTGATAGCGATTGTCGGACTGGCATATCTGTTTGGAATAAACGGCGTGTGGATGGCAATTCCGGTGGCAGAGTTTGTGTGTCTGTTTGTTTCGGTGTATATGTTTCATAAGAACAAAATACGTATTTGATGATACTGCGAAAGAAAGTTTTAATCAGGAAAGGATAAGGAAAAATTCATGTTAGATACCATTAATACCGCATTGACAACGATTGATGATTTTATCTGGGGACTGCCGCTTATTATAGCGATTCTTGCAGTCGGACTTTTTATGACATTCCGTTTAAAAGGACTTCAGGTAACGAAATTTCCGTTGGCGGTCAAAGAACTGTTTTCAAATGAGAGAAGCGGCGAAGACGGAGAAGTATCCAGCTTTGCGGCATTGTGTACGGCACTTTCGGCAACCATCGGTACGGGAAATATCGTCGGTGTTGCAACGGCTATGGTAGCAGGCGGTCCGGGCGCGCTGTTCTGGATGTGGATTGCGGCGATTGTCGGAACAGTTACCAAATATTCAGAATGTCTTCTTGCGGTGAAATACCGCGTTGTCAATGAAGACGGTCATATCTTAGGCGGACCGTTCTATTATATTGAAAACGGCATGGGACACAAGTGGAAGTGGCTGGCAAAGATTTTTGCATTTTTCGGTGTAGGTGTCGGTCTTTTGGGTATTGGAACCTTTACACAGATTAATGGCATTACCAGTGCAGTCAACGGATTTTTTGATGCCAATAACGAATGGACCGTTGATTTATTTGGAAGAACGTATTCATGGACTGTTGTTATTACGGGTATTTTACTGACTGTCTGCGTGGCACTTGTTATTATCGGCGGAATCCAGCGTATTTCTTCCGTAGCACAGGTAATTGTGCCGTTTATGGCAGGCTGTTATGTGGTTGCGGTTGTTTTGATTCTTATTTTTAATTTTACGGCAATTCCGGGCGCACTGGTTGAAATTGTGCAGAGTGCCTTCGGTCTGCGTGCGGTAACGGGCGGAACAATCGGCGGTATGCTTATGGCAATGCAGATGGGTGTTGCCCGCGGTATCTTTTCAAATGAAGCCGGACTTGGTAGTGCGCCGATTGCGGCGGCAGCAGCCAATAGTGATTCACCGGCACAGCAGGGCTTAATTTCCATGACGGGAACGGTTATTGATACCATTATTATCTGTACGATGACAGGTCTTGCCATTACAATTACAGGTACATGGAACATCGGCTTACAGGGTGTTGCGGTTACAACGGCGGCATTTCAGCAGGGACTTCCGGTTCCAGCTAAGGTATCGGCATTTGTCCTCATGATGTGTCTGGTATTCTTTGCATTTACAACGATTCTCGGTTGGGATTATTACAGTGAAAAATGTCTGGAATATCTTGTCGGCGGCAGACAAAAGGTTGTAAAAGGCTACAGATGGCTGTATATTGTATGTGTATTTATCGGACCGTTTATGACGGTATCTGCGGTCTGGAAAATTGCAGATATTTTCAACGGCTTAATGGCAATTCCGAATCTGATTGCCATTGTGGCATTAAGCGGTGTGGTAGTTGCGGAAACCAGAAAATATATGGCACAGGTTGCGCAGGGTGAACGTGCCGGAACCAAAAAGAAGGCAAAGGGCATGGAGAACGCACAGGAAAGCGAGGTAGTGTCAAATGAGTAACAATGCGGTATTAGACAATATTTTAACAAGAAGAAGCTGCCGGGCATATACAGACAGACCGGTCAGCAAAGAAGACTTAGATACTATTTTAAAGGCGGCAATTTATGCACCGAGCGGCATGAGCCGTCAGTCATGGCAGTTTACGGTAATCCGTAAAAAGGAAAATATAAAGGAGCTGGCAAAGGTCGTAAGAGAAACGTTAAACCGTCCGGACAGCTATAATTTTTACGACCCGAATGTCATTATTCTGGCATCCAATGAAAAAGATAACACAAACGGACTTGCAGACTGTGCCTGTGCAATGGAGAATATGTTCCTGATGGCACAGGAGCTTGGCATTGGTTCCTGCTGGATTAACCAGTTAAAGGAAATCTGTGACGAGCCGCAGGTACGTGCCGAATTAAAGAAGTTCGGTGTGCCGGACAACCATATCGTGTGGGGCATTGTAGACTTAGGTTACGCGGCACAGGAGCCTGTCTGCAAGGAAAAGAATGAAAATGTTATTGTATTTGCAGATTAAAGCTGCGGAAAGGTGCGTATGGAATTAAAAATTTTGCACTGGTTTGAAGAACTGCATAATCCGGTGCTGGATTTTCTGATGTATCAGATTACCTGTCTTGGAAACGGCGGATTGATCTGGCTGGTGATTGCGGCGGCAATGCTGTTTGTGCTGCCGAAGCGCTACCGGAAAACCGGTGCGACCGTGGTTGCGGCACTGCTCATTTCGCTGGTCATCTGTAACGGCATCATGAAAAATCTGTACCAGCGGGTGCGTCCGTTTCATGCAGACCCGACCTTTGAAAATCTCTACCGGGTCTTTGACAGGATTTACGACTGGTCATTTCCGTCAGGACACACCTCTGCCTCCTTTGCGGCGGCGGTGGCAATCCGCCTGTGGAATAAAAAAGAAGGCATCGGTGCACTGGTGCTTGCGGCACTCATTTCATTTTCAAGACTGTATCTGACGGTTCATTATCCGACCGATGTACTGGCAAGTGTCGTATTCGGTTCGGCATACGGCGGGGCAGCTTATCTGCTTATGAAAAAGGTGCTTGAAAAGCCGGGCAGACTGCGGAAAGTGCTGGTGGAAGGCGCATCGTATAAAACATTGTGGAAAAAATAAAGAAATAGCACTTGACGGTAAAGACCTCAAGTGCTATTTTTAGTTCATATGTTAGTTACTTAACTAATTAACCATGTAACTGCGCAAGATAAAATAACATTCATGCGATTGATGTAAGCAGGAGCAAATTTTTATATCCGCCGGTGTGCGGTTAAGAAGCATAAGGAATGAGGAGCAGAATGAATGAGATTTTAACACAGGAAAAGTCAATATATATCCAGATTAGTGAAATGATTGAAAACGACATTTTACGGGATATACTCTGCGAAGAAGAACGGGTGCCAAGTACGAATGAACTGGCGAAGCTGTATGCCATTAATCCGGCAACTGCCGCAAAAGGAATCAACATTCTGGTTGAAGCAGGGATTGTATACAAGAAAAGAGGGATTGGTATGTTTGTGGCGAAGGGAGCAAAGGAAGTGATTCAAAAAAAACGAAAAGATGCATTTTATCAGGACTATATTGCGTCCATGCTTGCTGAGGCGCAGAGCCTTGGCATCACGAAACAGGAACTGGTGCAGATGATTATGGAGGGAAAGTAAATGGAGAATCTGATTTGTAAAAATGCAGGAAAAAGCTATAAAGAAAAGACAGTTTTAAAAAATGTGAATCTGGAGCTTGAACCGGGTAAGATATACGGACTGATAGGAAGAAACGGTGCGGGAAAGACGACACTGTTATTCCTGATGTCCGCCCAGAATCCCGTATCGGGTGCAGGCAGCAGGTGACACAATTCTAAAATTTATCGAAAAAGTTTCATAAAAGAAGATATTGACATTGGACGGTTGTGTGATATTATGTAAATGGCTTTTGTAAAAACATTTTGCAAAACGTTGAAATGAAATCAACAGGAAGAAAGGAAGATTTACATGAACACAGAAACGACATGCGTTGAAAAACAGCCTTTGACAGATGCTTACCTTGAAAAAATGAATGCGTACTGGAGAGCGGCAAACTATTTATCAGCAGCCCAGCTGTATCTGCTGGATAATCCACTGCTTCGCGAACCGTTAAAGCCGGAGCATATCAAGAAAAAGATTGTCGGACACTGGGGAACCGTTCCGGGACAGAATTTTGTATACTGCCACATGAACCGTGCGATTAAAAAGTACGACCTGGATATGGTATTGATTTCAGGTCCGGGACACGGCGGCAACTTCTTTGTATCCAACTCTTACTTAGAGGGTACATACAGTGAGGTCTATCCGAATGTCAGCGAAGATATGGATGGATTAAAAAAGCTGTGTAAGCAGTTCTCATTTCCGGGCGGTATTTCAAGCCATGTAGCACCGGAAACACCGGGTTCTATTAATGAAGGCGGTGAGCTGGGTTACTCCATTGCACACGCTTTTGGTTCTGTATTTGATAATCCGGATCTGATTACAACCTGTATTGTCGGTGACGGTGAAGCAGAAACAGGCCCGCTTGCAACAGCATGGCATTCCAATAAGTTTTTAAATCCAGTAACAGATGGTGCAGTGCTTCCGATTCTTCACTTAAATGGATATAAAATCAGCAACCCGACAATTTTCTCACGGATTTCACATGATGAGATTGAAAGCTTTTTCCACGGCTGCGGCTGGAAGCCTTATTTTGTAGAAGGCGATGACCCGATGACTATGCACCGCAAAATGGCAGAAACCGTGGATACGGTTATTGAAGAAATCCATCAGATTCAGAAGGAGGCAAGGGAAAACGGCAAGACTGAAAGACCGTTCTGGCCGATGATTGTACTTCGTACACCAAAGGGCTGGACAGGACCGAAGGTTGTAGACGGAAAGGAAATCGAAGGAACATTCCGCGCGCATCAGGTTCCGATTATGATGGATAGACCGGAACATTTACAGATGTTAGACGAATGGTTAAGAAGCTACAAGCCGGAAGAACTGTTTGATAAAGAAGGAAGATTGATTCCGGAATTAAAGGCACTTGCACCGGAAGGGGATTCAAGAATCAGTGCCAATCCGCATGCAAACGGCGGTAAACTGTTACGGGATTTACGCCTGCCTGATTTCAGGGAGTATGCAGTAGATGTTCCGTCACCGGGTGCTAAAGAAGGTCAGGATATGATTGAGCTGGGCGGATTTATCAGAGATATTTTTAAGCTCAATGAAAAGACCAGAAACTTCCGTATCTTTGGACCGGACGAAACGATGTCTAACAGACTGGGTAAAATTTTTGAAGCAACCAACAGGGATTGGAACAATGCATTAAAGGACAATGATGAATTCCTTGCAAAAGACGGACGTGTTATGGACTCTATGCTGTCAGAGCATATGTGCGAGGGCTGGCTGGAAGGTTATCTTTTAACAGGACGTCACGGTTTCTTTGCAAGCTACGAAGCATTTATCCGAATCGTGGATTCCATGGCGGCACAGCATGCAAAATGGTTAAAGGTATGTTCACAGCTTCCGTGGCGCCAGTCTATTGCCTCATTAAACCTCATTTTGTCTTCTAATGTATGGCAGCAGGACCACAACGGATTTACACATCAGGACCCGGGCTTCTTAGACCACATTGCCAATAAGAAAGCAGACGTTGTCAGAATGTATCTGCCACCAGATACAAACTGCCTGTTATCTTGCTTTGACCACTGTATCAGAAGCCGTGATTATGTCAATGTACTGGTAACTTCAAAGCACCCAAGACCACAGTGGCTGACCATGGAACAGGCTGTAAAGCACTGTACACAGGGTGTCGGTATCTGGGAGTGGGCAAGCAATGACCAGGGACAGGAACCGGACGTAGTTTTAGTCGGCTGCGGTGAAACACCGACCATGGAAGCCCTTGCGGCAGTCACCATTCTGCGCGACAATCTGCCGGAATTAAAGATTCGTTTCATCAATGTTGTCGATTTGTTTAAATTGCAGTCCAATACACAGCATCCGCATGGATTGTCCGATACGGATTATGATGCACTGTTTACAAAGGACAAGCCGATAATCTTTGCATTCCACGGCTATCCGACACTGATTCATGAACTGACATACTACAGACACAACAGAAATCTGCACGTATTCGGCTATCAGGAAGAAGGAACGATTACAACACCGTTTGATATGCGTGTCCAGAATGAAATCGACCGTTTCCATCTGGTAGAAGCCGCTGTCAATGCACTGCCGCAGCTTGGAAACAAGGGCGCGTACCTGCTTCAGAAAATGCGTGACACACTTGTAGCACATAAGCAGTACATCAGCGAATACGGCATGGATTTACCGGAAGTACGCGACTGGAAGTGGCATACACCGGAAAACAACGATTAAAATGAATAAAAATTCATACTTTATTCATAAAAAAACAATAGAAAATGATTGAAAAACATTGACATAGGTGTTAAAATAATAAAAGCTTTTAAAAAACACTTTTCTAAAAGCTCTAAAGTTTAACAACCTATGTCAATGTTGTATTTGACAGAAATATTTATCTGAAATGGAGAAACGATGGAAATTATCAGTGTGAAAGAAAAGGAATTTAAGGAGTACGGAAAGGTTATTGAGGGGCTGGACGTAGCGCAGCTTTTACAGAAAATGCAAAAGACACCGCTGCCGGACGATGTCATTTACGAACCGTCTGATGCATCCCTTGAAGCGCTTGAGGTGTGTGAAGTTTTAAGGAGAAGCGTATACGGCGGACTGCCGGTACAGATTGGATACTGTAACGGACACAACGAAAAGTTGAACGGTTTAGAGTATCACAGAAGCTCAGAAATCAATATCGCTGTGACCGATATGATTTTACTGCTTGGAAAACAGCAGGATATAGAGTCAGATGACACGTATGACACCGCAAAGGTTAAAGCCTTTTTTGTACCGGCGGGAACGGTGATAGAAGTTTATGCGACAACCCTGCACTATGCACCGTGCGGTGTAGATAAGAAGGGTTTCCGCTGTGTGGTAGTGCTTCCGAAAGGAACAAATTATCCGATAGAACAGCCGCATTTATTAAAAGAAGATAAGCTTTTAGCTGCGTCCAACAAATGGCTGCTGGCGCATGAAGAAGCAAAGATAGCAGGCGCATTTAACGGGCTGAAAGGTGAGAACATTTCCATCGGAAATCTGTAACAGCACAGACGGCAAAACAGCCGGTTTAAAAAGTAAATGCAAAAAACAAATGTTAAAAATAAAAAACATCAGGAAAATCAGAAAATATAAGGGTGCCGCAGTGTCGGCAGAATGGAGGACAAAATGAATAATATGCCAGAAATGAAGGTCGGAATCGTCGCAGTCAGCAGAGATTGTTTCCCAGAATCTCTTTCCGTAACCAGAAGGGAAAATTTAGTAAATGCATATACACAAAAGTATGGAAAAGACGACATTTATGAATGTCCAATCTGTATTGTTGAGAGTGAAATCCATATGCAGCAGGCATTAGAAGATATTAAAAAGGCAGGCTGTAATGCACTCTGTGTATACCTTGGCAACTTCGGACCGGAAATTTCAGAAACCATGCTTGCAAAGTATTTTGAAGGACCGAAAATGTTTGTTGCGGCAGCCGAGGAAACCTCCGCAGACGGCGGGCTTGTACAGGGTAGAGGTGATGCATACTGCGGTATGTTAAATGCAAGCTACAACTTAAAACTGCGTAATGTCGGCGCTTACATACCGGAATATCCGGTCGGAACCGCAGAAGAATGTGCAGACATGATTCATGAATTTTTACCGGTGGCACGTGCAGTATATGGACTCAATCACTTAAAGATTATTACCTTCGGTCCGCGTCCGACCAATTTCCTTGCCTGCAACGCACCGATTAAGCAGCTCTACAACTTAGGTGTTGAAATCGAAGAAAATTCAGAACTGGATTTATTTGAAAGCTTCCACAAGCACGCAGGTGATGAGAGAATCCCGGCAGTTGTAAAGAGCATGGAAGAAGAACTTGGCACAGGCAACAAAAAGCCGGAAATATTAAACAAGCTTGCACAGTATGAACTGACACTGCTTGACTGGGTAGAAGCCCATAAAGGCTCCAGGGAATTTGTGGCAATTGCAGGAAAATGCTGGCCGGCATTCCAGACACAGTTTGGTTTTGTACCGTGTTATGTCAATTCAAGACTGACTGCCATGGGAATCCCGGTTTCGTGTGAAGTCGATATTTACGGCGCATTAAGCGAATTTATCGGCTACACGGTAAGCAAAGACGTTGTAACACTGTTAGATATTAACAATTCCGTACCGGCAGACATTTATAACGAAGATATCAAAGGAAAGTTTGACTATACACAAAAGGATACGTTTATGGGTTTCCACTGCGGCAATACGGCGGCATGCAAGCTGTCCTTCCATGAAATGCGCAATCAGATGATTATGGCACGCTCCCTGCCGGAAGAAGTAACAAACGGTACATTAGAAGGGGATATTGTTCCGGGCGACATTACATTCTACAGATTACAGGGAACGGCAGAAGGCGGTATCCGTGCTTACATCGCACAGGGCGAAGTCCTTCCGGTAGCAACAAGGTCTTTTGGTGCAATCGGTATTTTTGCAATTCCTGAAATGGGCAGATTCTACAGACACGTATTAATCGAAAAGAACTTCCCGCATCACGGTGCGGTTGCATTCGGACATTTCGGAAAAGCCATTTTTGAAGTATTTAAGTATATTGGTATCGAGGATATCGGATTTAACCAGCCAAAGGGCATGCTTTATAAGACGGAAAATCCGTTTGGCTAAGATACAATAGATAAAAATATACGGCCGGTTTATGCCGCAGGCGCATGAACCGGCGCAGATAAAAATGCCTGTGGAATGGAGAAAAATATGTATTATATTGGTGTGGACTTAGGGACTTCTTCTGTAAAGCTTCTGCTTATGGATAAACAGGGGACGGTTGTAAAAACGGTTTCAAAAGAATATCCGATTTCGTTTCCAAAGCCCTGCTGGTCAGAACAGAATCCGTATGACTGGTATGAACAGTCGGTTGCGGGAATCCGTGAACTGACAGTGGGCATAAAGAAAGAAGAAGTGGCAGGTATCAGTTTTGGCGGACAGATGCACGGACTGGTAATTTTAGATGAAAATGATAAGGTGATTCGCCCGGCAATCCTTTGGAATGACGGCAGAACGACAAAAGAATGTGAATATTTAAACAATACAATCGGCAAAGGAAAGCTGACAGAGTACACGGCAAACATCGCATTTGCGGGATTTACGGCACCGAAGATTTTGTGGGTACGGGAAAATGAACCGGAAAATTTCCAAAAAATCCGTAAAATCATGCTGCCAAAGGATTATCTGGCATACCGTTTTTCCGGTGTACACGCAACCGATGTATCGGATGCATCCGGGATGCTTTTATTTGATGTCAAAAACCGCCGCTGGTCTGAGGAAATGTTAGAAATATGCGGTATTTCAAAAGACTGTATGGCAAGAGTTTTTGAAAGCTATGAATGTATCGGACATCTGACAGAGGAAGCAGCAGAAAAACTGGGGCTTACAACAGATACGGCAGTCATTGCGGGAGCCGGGGACAATGCGGCGGCAGCAGTCGGCACGGGAACGGTCGGTGACGGAAGCTGTAACATTTCACTGGGTACAAGCGGTACAATTTTTATTTCAAGCATGACATTTGGTGTTGATGCAAATAATGCCCTTCATGCATTTGCCCATGCAGACGGTCATTATCATTTAATGGGATGTATGTTGAGTGCTGCCTCTTGTAATAAATGGTGGCTTGATGATATAATAGGTACAGGTGACTATGCAAAGGAGCAGGAAGGCATTACCGATGAGATGCTTGGCAGCAATCATGTTTTTTATCTGCCATATCTGATGGGTGAACGTTCTCCGCACAACAATCCGTTGGCACGGGCAACGTTTACAGGCATGACGATGGACACGACAAGAACCGATATGACACAGGCTGTTTTAGAGGGTGTTGCATTTGCAATCCGGGATTCCTTTGAAGTGGCAAAAAGCTTAGGTATGAAGATTACCGAAACCAAAATCTGCGGCGGCGGTGCAAAAAGTCCGCTGTGGCGCAAGATGATTGCCAATATTTTAAATATAAGGGTATGTGTACTGGATAAAGAAGAAGGACCGTCCCTTGGTGCGGCAATGCTTGCGGCAGTCGGCACGGGTGCTTATGAAACGGTAGAAGCGGCGGCAGGACAGATTGTCCACGTTGTGGATACGATTGAACCCGATGCGAAAATTGCGGCACGCTACGAAGAAAAGTATCGTCAGTTTCAGCAGATATACCCGGCATTAAAACCGGTGTTTGATAGTATAGCGAAGTGTGAATGATCCTTAAATTTAAGATGATTCACACAGGAAAATTTGCTTCTGGGCGAAAGCAAATTTTCCTGCTATCGTGACAAAGTCGCTCAGAATGTGGAGAAATGCGAAAATCCTTATATCAAAGATTTTCGCATAACAGAATTGTGCCGCAGGCGTCACAATTCTGAATTTATCGCAGAACTGAATAAATTCAGTTCGCGATTCCTCCGGCATTAAAATGCCTGCGAAGTGTGAATCATCCTTAAATTTAAGATGATTCACACAGGGGAATTTGCTTCTGGGCGAAAGCAAATTTTCCTGCTATCGTGACAAAGTCGCTCAGAATGTGGAGAAATGCGAAAATCCTTATATCAAAGATTTTCGCATAACAGAATTGTGCCGCAGGCGTCACAATTCTGAATTTATCGCAGAACTGAATAAATTCAGTTCGCGATTCCTCCGGCATTAAAATGCCTGCGAAGTGTGAATCATCCTTAAATTTAAGATGATTCACACAGGGGAATTTGCTTCTGGGCGAAAGCAAATTCCCCTGCTATCGCGATAAAGTCGCTCAGAATGGAGAAGAGTATGAAGTTTTTTATTGATACAGCGAATGTAGAGGATATTAAAAAGGCGAATGATTTAGGGGTGATTTGCGGGGTGACGACGAATCCGTCACTGATTGCAAAAGAAGGACGGGATTTTAAAGAAGTCATTCAGGAGATTGCATCTATCGTAGACGGACCAATCAGCGGGGAAGTCAAAGCCACGACAACCGATGCCGAAGGTATGATTGCAGAGGGCAGGGAGATTGCCGCAATCCATCCGAATATGGTTGTTAAAATTCCGATGACGGCAGAGGGCTTAAAGGCAACCAAAGTATTATCAGGCGAAGGCATCAAGGTCAATGTCACTTTAATCTTTTCAGCCAATCAGGCACTGCTTGCAGCAAGAGCGGGTGCGGCTTACGTATCGCCGTTTCTTGGCAGATTAGACGATATTTCACAGCCGGGGATTGACTTAATTCAGACGATTGTAGACATTTTCAGCAATTATGACATTCAGACAGAAATCATCTGTGCAAGTGTCAGAAATCCAATCCATATTACAGACTGTGCACTCGCAGGTGCGGACATTGCGACCGTACCGTACAAGGTTATTGAACAGATGATTCACCATCCGCTGACCGATGCGGGCATTGTAAAATTCCAGAATGATTATAAAGCAGTTTTTGGTGAATAAATTCAGTTCGCGATTCCTTAGGCATTAAAATGCCTGCGGAATGGAGATTAGAAGATACAGATAAACGCCGTCTGCGGCATGGAGGAAGTATGATTACAACGGAAAAAATCACAACAACGGACGTAAAACGTTTCAATAAAAACCGAATATTCCGGCTGATTCATTATGCGGATAAGATTTCAAGACAGGAGATAGCGGATATTTTACAGTTATCCCTGCCTACGGTTAATCAGAATTTAAAGCTTTTATTAGAGAAAAATCTGATTGACTTTGTGGGGAATTTTGAATCAACAGGCGGTAGAAAGGCACAGGCAATTACGGTAAACGGGATGTCAAAGTGTGCGGTCAGTGTCAATCTTTCAGATGCCGGCATTAAAGTGTCCCTTGTCGATTTAAAAGGGGAGATTGTCTTTTCGGAAAAAAAGAGCATTTCTTTTACGGAAGATGCCGTTTACAGTGAGAGTATTGCGCAGCTTGTAAAAGATGTGATTTCCCGCAACAATGTCGCAGACGAAGATGTTTTGGGTGTGGGAATCACAATTCCCGGTATTTTTGATAATGACAATAAGACAATGGTGTTCTCCCCGACCATGGGAATCCGCAATTATCCGATAGCGGAGCTTACCAAAGCAATTCCTTATACCTGCCGTGCAACCAATATTACAAGGGCAAATGCGTATGCGGAATTCTGGTTTGACAGAAAATTTGAGAATCTGACGATGAATAATGTGGAGGATTTTAACCGTTCTGCGGCATCGGGTCAGTCTGATGCAAAGCTGTACGTCATGTTAAATACAGGTGTCGGCGGGGCATATATCGATAAAGAAAAATTACAGACCGGTGTGCATAACCGTTATGGCGAGTTCGGACATATGACGATTCATCCACATGGCAGAAAGTGTTTTTGTGGAAAAGAAGGCTGTTTTGAAGCGTATGTGTCAGCAAGACGGCTTTCGACGGAGCAGGATTGTACGCTGGATGAATTTTTCAGTCAGTTACAGCAGGAAAATCCGCGTTTTATCAAGGTGTTCGAGGAATATTTAGATGATTTGACAACAGGCATTAACAACCTGTATATTATGTGTGATGGAAATGTTGTTGTCGGCGGTCCGGTTGCAAAGTATCTGGTGCCGTATCAGGATAAAATCCGCAGAATGCTGGTTGAAAAGTATTCATTTGATACGGACGGTTCGTATTTCAGTTTTGCACAGTGTACGGCAGAACAGGCAGATACCGGGGCGGCACTGATGTTTCTTGGAGAGTTTATCAGTAATATCTAAGGAGTAGCGGGGCAGATATGCCACGGTGTAAAAAATGATGAATACCATGAAGAATTTCAGAAAGAATTTTAATTTAAAACACTGCGTCATAAGATTTATTATGGCGTGGTGTTTTGTCTGTCTTATAGAGGCAGTATGGATTGCGGTGACGGCAAAAAAGAAGATGAGTACTTTATCGTATGTAGGTGAAGTGCCGGTTGCTTTACATATACTGACGATTGCCGTTTTGTTTGCTGTATTGTATATCTTGTTTGAAAAAATAAAAAATATCCGGACAGAAAAAATGCTGCTGGTACTGGTAACGGTGCTGTATGCATTCACCGCAGTTATTCAGACACCGGATGTCTGGTTTTGTACCGGGATGGTGCTGTTGCTGACATTTACGTTTTCTTATGCGTTTGAGCCGGAAGCCTGTACAGATATCGATATGGATAATACAGCCGGAACGGCGACTCAGGCGGGAACATCGCAAGTCAATACGCAGAAAAAAGGCGAACTGTCCGGCAGAAGGGGTCTGCACATCATTTGTATTGTATCCGGTGTCCTTTTTGTGTTGTTTACGGGTGGCTGTACAGCATTGCGGGTGCTTGCCTATGAAGCACCGAATTTTGACTGCGGGCTGTTCTCACAGATGTTTCACTATATGAAGACAACATTTACGATGAATACAACCAGTGAGCGTGACCACCTGTTATCGCATCTGTGTGTGCATATCTCGCCGGATTTTTATCTGCTTCTGCCGTTTTATGCACTGTATTCAAAGGCAGTGACATTACAGGTCATGCAGGCAGTGGTGATTGCACTTGGGATTGTGCCCCTGCTCGGCATTTGTAAAAATCACGGCTTAACCCGCATGGAATCCGCATTGACAGTGATTGCATACTGCCTCTATCCGGTAATGAGCGGCGGCTGTTTTTACGATATCCATGAGAATCTGTTCCTGCCGCTGTTTATATTGCTGTTTTTGTATTTTCTGGAAAAGGAAAATTTAAAGGGCAGTATCATCAGTCTGATCTTACTGCTGGGGGTAAAAGAAGATGCGGCGGTGTATGCGGTGTGTATTCTTGTTTACATGCTGTTTGTCAAGAAAAAGACAGGCTGGAAGCGCCACAGTATCATGCTTGCGGCAAGTCTGCTGTATTTTATTTTTACAACGGTGCTTTTGTCGGTCATCGGGGACGGTGTCATGACATACCGCTTTGACAATATGGTGTACGGGGACAGCGGCAGTATGTCTGGCATGATCCGCACCGTGCTTGCAGACCCGGCGTATCTGGTGACACAGGTACTTACACAGGAAAAGCTTGAATTTATCATGCAGACAATGGGCACACTGCTGTTTTTACCACTGGTGTCAAAAAAATGGTCCCGCTATATTTTAACAGTACCCTACATTTTGTTTAATTTAATGTCGGATTACACGTATTTTCACAGCATTTATTTTCAGTATGCATTCGGTTCGGGTACACTGTTGTTTTATCTGGCAGTAGTCAATCTTTCGGAATTAAGACGGGAGCTGCGCGTGCGTGCCGTTCCGATGCTTGCAGCGGCATGTCTGCTGTTTTTCGGGGCAACGGTATATCAGAGAAGCTCGGTTATAGAGCGCTACAATTCGGCATATAATCAGGAAGTTTATGCCAATTTTAACGAAGCACTGTCCCTGATTCCAAAAGATGCCGGCGTGACGGCAACCACCTTTTTGTGTCCGGCACTTTCCGACAGGGATATTCTTTATGAATTGTATTACACTGATAAAACCACAGAGTACATTGCGCTGGATCTGCGCACAGGCAGTACGGATTTTAATGTGGATGATTATTTAAATAACGACCGTTATGAAACCATTTATTATAAGGCATTTCAGATTGCAGTGTTTAGGGATTTGCAGTATAATGATGAAAAATGAGTATTGGAGGAAAGTATCAGCGATGAGAGCATGGGAAAAGAACATTAGGAGAGTAGAACCATATGTACCGGGCGAACAGCCAAAGGTGGATAATGTCATTAAGTTAAATACGAATGAGAATCCGTATCCGCCTGCACCAAAGGCATATGAGGCAGCAAAAGCATTTGATATGGATAAGTTAAGATTATACCCGGACCCGGAGTGTTCTGCACTGGTTCATTCAATTGCACAGTATTACGGCATGGATGATAATGAGGTGTTTACCGGTGTCGGTTCGGATGATGTGCTTGCCATGTGCTTCATGACCTTTTTTAACTCTGAAAAGCCGATATTATTCCCGGATATTTCGTATTCATTTTACAGTGTATGGGCGGATTTATACCGGATTCCGTATGAAACACCGGCGTTAAACGACAAGTTTGAGATTGTGCCGGAGGATTATTTTAAGGAAAACGGCGGTGTGATTTTCCCGAATCCGAATGCACCGACAGCCCTGCATATGGATTTGGAAAAAGTCGAAGAAATTATCCGTCACAATCAGGATGTAGTTGTCATTGTGGATGAAGCGTATATTGATTTTGACGGCAGGTCTGCAAGAGAACTGGTTCATAAATACGACAACCTGCTGGTTGTACAGACATTTTCAAAATCCCGCTCCATGGCAGGTATGCGAATCGGCTATGCATTTGGTAATAAGGATTTAATCAAGGCATTAAACGATGTGAAGTTTTCATTTAACTCTTATACAATGAATGCACCGACACTGGCATACGGTGTGGCGGCAGTGGAAGATGATGCTTATTTTAAAGAATGTGTGGAAAAAATTAAAAATACAAGAGAAGAAGCAAAAAAGCAGCTTATGGCACTTGGTTTTACTTTCCCCGATTCTACGGCAAACTTTATTTTTGCGACACATCAGCGCGTACCGGCAAAGACGATTTTTGAAGAATTAAAGAAAAGAAATATTTATGTGCGCTATTTTAACAAGCCGCGGATTGACAATTATTTAAGAATTTCCATCGGAACCGATGCGCAGATGCAGGCACTGTATGCTGCATTAAAAGAAATCGTAAATGCATAGGGCAGAGGGAAAAAGAACGGAGTAAGAAATGGCAGTCCCATTTGAAAACAGAAATTTTCAGAAAGAACTGGAAAAAAAGTTACAGGAATTACAGCAACAGGACGTAAAACATCTTTTACTGCACAGCTGTTGTGCACCGTGCAGCAGTTATGTGATTGAATATCTTTCACGATATTTTCAGATTACGGTGTTTTATTACAATCCGAATATCTCTGCGGAGGAAGAATATCGCAAGCGTGTTCTCGAACAGCAGCGTTTTATCAAAGAATTTCCGGCAAAGTATCCGGTTGATTTTGTCGAAGGTGATTATGAGCCAAGGGTCTTTTTTGATACGGTGAAAGGATACGAACAGTGTAAGGAGGGCGGCGAGCGGTGCTTTTTGTGCTATGAGCTGCGCCTAAAAAAGACGGCGCAGCTGGCGGCAGAAAAAGGATATGACTATTTTACAACCACGCTTACTATCAGTCCGTTAAAAAACAGTGTGAAACTCAATGAAATCGGACTGCGGCTCGGAGAAGAATACGGCGTGCCGTATCTGCTGTCGGACTTTAAAAAGAAAGAGGGCTATAAGCGCTCCATTGAGCTGTCAAAAGAGTATGGTCTGTACCGTCAGAATTATTGCGGATGTGTGTATTCCCGTTGATTTTTCACCGGAAAATGTTATATACTAAAGAGTAGAAAAACCGGATATTCATCATGGAAAACCGCCGGAAAATGGCAGAAATGAGGTATGATTATGGCAAAAAAATTTGCAAAGACATTAGTGGGAATCGGTGCGGCAGCAGTTGCCGGAAAAGTTGCTTACGATAAGTACAAGACCGTAAAGGAAGCTTTTACAAAAGAGGAAAATGAAAGCGTAGATGCAGAAGTTAAAAAGTACAATGCTATTTTTGAAAAGAAAGTTGTAGAAGTAGAAGATGAAGAATTTTCAGGCTGTGAAATCAAGACCGTCGGTGCAAAGGCAGTGCTTGATTTAGGTCTGGCAGTTTTTGAAAAAGACGTTTATATTAACTTTAACAGTACGGCAAGTACACTCACAATTATTCTGCCGGAAGGTGTGAATGTGGCATGTGATATTGAAAAGAGCGTCAGCAGTGTGAAAAATCTTGTGGATAACGTCGACGAGGAAGGAATCCATACGGTATATGTCATCGGCAAGGCGGTTGGCAGCAGTATCGAGATTATTCCTGTGAACTTCTATATGGATGATGACGATGATTTTGAAGATACTGATGAAGATATTTTTGTAGATGAAGACAAACAGGAAGCTGCAGCAGAGAAAGAAGCGTTACAGCCATCAGAAGATGGCGAAGCAGACGACAAGCTGGATATTGAAGAAGTTGAATAACCGATGAAGTACAGGGATAAAATCATTGCATATTTAGATACGATAGAGCCGGGGACAGTTTTAAACCTCAACGGACTGTATGAGAAGCAGTTTTATAAGATGTCGCAGGCGGCATTCTTTAAGGCAATGGAGCGGCTGGTGACAGACGGGATTTTACTGCGTGCCGCAAAGGGCATGTATGTCAAAGCCGGCTCGCCAAAGGAAGCACAGGAAGCCGTGTTAAATTACTACTTCGGAGAGAATAACGACAATGGAATGTACATCGGGTATCATTTGTATCACAAGTATGGAATCACGGAAGAAAAAAGTGATGTTGTCGAACTCTATTCCAATAAAATGACAAAGCAGACGGCAAATATCGGCAATATTCATGTGAAAAGAACAACGATTGTATTAAACTATGAGAATACAAGAGTGGTGGAAGCACTGGAGATTTTAGAACATTTTGATGAAATCGAAGGCTTAAACAAACACAAATTTGCACGGTATGCCAGACAGTTTGCAACCGGTTATCAGGATGCGGCGGCAGTCTACGTCATTGAGAATATGAAGTATAAAAAGCGCACGGTTGCGTTTATGAAGAAGATTCTGGATATGTATAAAATGGAAAATTCACTGGGACAGTTTATCAGTTTTGCCACGCGTTACCGGCTTCCGGCAGTACAGCGGGTTGCAAAGTTATAGCCGGCACGATGCAGCTTTGTTGTGGTATTCTGTAAAAAAATGAATTTAGGGCTTTACAACAGTAAAATATGTGTATATAATACGTTTTATTGCGAGAGCAATGAAAATAAAACATAAGAAGCAGAGTAGGACTGTGCGCGTTAAGTGCCGGGTGAACAGGGAGTTGTCATCTGGACGAAAAGAAAAATCTTGCGGTGCACAATCCGCATCCCGCTGCTACATAAATATACATATATACATCGTGTACCTCTTTATGTAGAGCGAAGGCTACTGCAAAGGAGGTATTTTTTATGACAACATTTTTACAAAACTTCAAGGATTCTTCACAGGAATTCAAAAATGTCAGGTCACTGGTAACAGTTGCACTGCTGATTGCACTGCATACGGTTTTAGCGTACTTTGTATCGTTTCAGGTGACACCGTCCCTGCGTATTTCAGTTTCGTTTCTGGCAAATGTCGTAACGGGTGCAATGTTCGGACCGGTTGTGGGCTTTATCTGCGGCGGTGTAGGTGACATTGTGCAGTTTGTCATTAAACCGACAGGACCGTATTTCTGGGGCTGGACAATCAATGCAGCACTTGCGGGACTGATTTATGGCGCATTTTTATACAAGAAGTTCCCAAGAAAAGGGAAAGTATTTGACATTGCCTTTTTTATCCGTGTCGTACTGGTGCTGGTAATTGACACACTGCTTGTCAATGTCCTTTTGGGAACATACTGGGTTCATGTGATGTACGGAAAAGGATTTGCATTTTATCTGACGACACGCTTTATGAAAAATATCATTCAGCTGCCGGTAAATATTATCCTCACCTACTATGTCCTGTATTTTGTAAGGGTTATTAAAGAAAAAATAGAATAGTCAAAAGCGGAAAAGAGATTAGTGTGAAAAATAACGCTGATGCGCTTATTTTTCACACGGCTATTTGTTTCTGAGCGAAAACAAATAGCCATGATTGCAGATGAGAAATCGCCTGCGCGAATTTCTCATCGCAACTTCACGACAAAGTCGCTCAGAAATGAGGATTATTATGAAAAAAATTATGATTGCATCGGATATTCACGGCTCAGCATATTATTGCAGACAGCTGCTTGAGCGTTATAAGGAAGAAAAAGCAGAACGCCTGATTCTTTTAGGAGATATTTTATATCATGGTCCGAGAAATGACCTGCCAAAGGAATATGCACCAAAGGAAGTGATTGCAATGCTTAATCCGCTGCGCAATGAAATCCTTTGTGTCCGTGGTAACTGTGATACGGAAGTTGATCAGATGGTACTCGATTTTAATGTATTATGTGAGCAGGCATTTGTCGATGTGAATGGAAAAACACTGGTACTGGCACACGGACACAAGCTGGATGAGAAAAATATTCCGGCGTTAAAAGAAGGAGATTATCTGGTATGCGGTCATACACACATTCCAAAGTGCGAAAAGCGCGGTGATTACACCTATATTAATCCGGGTTCTGTGTCTATTCCAAAAGAAGGAAGCGCACACAGCTATGTTATTTTAGAAGATCAATTTTACTGGAAAGACCTTGACGGAAATGTTTATATGACTGAAAGATAATCTACACAATAATTTATACTTTATTAATTGATTTTGTGGATAAGTATGATACAGTAGATATAGTGAAATGATAAAGAAAGGGCGCTGTTTACCGGCGCGTGTACTGCAATGGAAAGATGGAAAGAACGGATGGCACGGTTTATGATTGGCCGTTACGGCATGGACCAGCTGTCTAAGATGGTAAATTATATCAGCTTTGCTTTATTGATTCTTACTTTATTTACACATAGTATGCTGCTGTATATCCTGGCTGTGGGAGGAATTGTATATTCCTACTACCGTGCATTTTCAAGAAATATTTCAAAACGTTACAGTGAAAATCAGGCGTATTTAAAGGTGAAATACGATGTGTTAAAACGGTTCAATCAGTGGAAGATGCGTATAAAGGACAGCAAGACCCACCGCATTTTTAAATGCCCAAGCTGTTCCCAGAAAATCAGAGTGCCGCGCGGCAAAGGCAAAATTCTGATTAAGTGTCCGAAATGCCGGATTGAATTTACAAGAAAATCGTAGGTTGAAAGAATAAAATTGTCAGAACAGTCTGTGACAAAAAGCATATAATAAAAGAAAAGCAAGAAAGCTGCTGTGCATAGGTGCATAGCAGCTTTTTTAGGAGTAAAATGGCAGACCAGAAACTTGAAAATCTGTTAAATATCAGCCTGCAGGCAACGAAGGAGGAACGGGAAAAGTCAGAAGAACTTGGTATCGGATATGATCCGGAGCAAAATACATGGGAGCTGATTGTGCGCTATACGGGCAGCTTAGACGGGCTTAGGACACGCTATCCGCAGATTCGGATACGGGAACTGTTAAACCAATATGCAGTGCTTATTGTGCCGGAAACGCTGGTAGATGCAGTTTCACAGGAAACGGTCATAGAGTATGTCGAAAAACCCAAACAGCTGTATTTTGAATTACAGGCAGGCAAAGCTGCATCCTGTATCAATGCAGTACAGCAGGGGATGAATAATCCGTTTGGACTTTTCGGAAAAGGAACGATTGTTGCCGTGATTGATACCGGTATCCGCGCAGAAAGCATGGAATTCCGTAATGCGGACGGCAGTACACGCATTTTAAATATATGGGACCAGACAACCGGAACCGAGTATGACAGAAGCCAGATTGATGAAGCTTTGCAAAATGAAACAAAAGATACAGCAGGTATTCCCGGAGCGGATGTATTAGGACACGGTACACAGGTTGCTGCGATTGCCTGCGGCAGCAGCGGTGTGGCAGCTCAGGCGGACATTCTGGTAGTAAAACTGGGGCTTGCGGCTAAGAACGGATTTCCACGTACGACACAGTTAATGGAAGCACTGGATTATGTAGTCAGGAAAGCGATAGATTACGGGAAACCGCTTGCGGTCAACATCAGTTTTGGCAACAATTACGGGGACCATACCGGTAGTTCTCTGTTAGAAAATTTTATTAATGATATTGCAGACAGCTGGAAATGTTCTATCTGCATCGGGAGCGGCAATGAGGGACTGGGAGCAGTCCATACAGGCGGAACGCTGACAGAAGATATGGAAGAAACGGTTGAGCTTGCTGTCAGCAGTTATGAAACGGGACTCAGTATCCAGATATGGAAAGATTACTGGGACGATATTGCCGTAGAAATCATTGCGCCGTCCGGCAGAAATCTGGGGCGGATTCAGGAGAACAGCCGTGTCAGCCGGATCCGTTATGAAGATATGGAACTGCTTACATATTTTGGAGAACCTTCGCCGTTTAGGATTCGTCAGGAAATCTATATTGATATGATTCCACAGACAGTATATATACAATCCGGATTGTGGAAACTCAGGCTGATTCCGCGTTCTATCCGGAACGGACGATATGATATGTGGCTGCCGGCACAGGGCGCGCTAAACTTTGGGACGGGATTTACAAGCCCTGACAGTGCATCGACATTTACCATTCCGTCTGCGGCGGCAAAAGCAGTGACAGTGGGGGCGTATGATGCGGGAACGGGCAGTGCGGCTCCGTTTTCGGGGCGGGGTTATATCGTGGAAATCGGTGGAAGCCTGATGGTAAAGCCGGAGCTTGCAGCACCCGGTGTTAATGTGCTTGTACCGTCGGTATCCGGCATGGCACGTGTGAGTGGAACGTCCTATGCCACACCTTTTGTAACAGGCAGTGCGGCACTTTTAATGGAATGGGGCATTGTGCGTGGCAATGATGCATTTCTTTATGGTGAAAAATTAAAGGCGTATCTGATTAAAGGGGCAGAACCGCTGGCGGGAGCAGCAGTGCCTGATACACAGACAGGCTGGGGAAGACTGTGTCTGAAAAACAGTCTTCCCCAGGCATAAAAGACATAATAATCAAGATATAATATCCGGGAACTAAAAAAGTGGCGTACCACAGTAAGAAGCTGTAGTGCGCCACTTTTTTAATATGTGCTTTTAAATTAAGGATTCATACAGTTCTGTAATATCAGCAACACTGGTTTCCTTTGGGTTGCCCGGACGGCATGCATCATCATAAGCAGACTGTGCAAGGAAAGGAATATCCTCTTTCTTTACAATATCTTTTAAGTTTTCAGGGATACCAACATCCTTTGCGAGCTTCTTAACAGCATCAACAGCAGCTTTGCGGTATTCTTCCTGAGTCATGGATTCAGTTCCTTCCACACCCATAGCCTGTGCGATATATTTATACTTATCACCGGTTGCTTCTGCGTTATATTCCATAACAGTCGGAAGAATAATTGCATTTGCGATACCGTGCGGTGTATCATATAATGCACCGAGTGGGTGTGCCATGGAATGTACAATACCAAGACCGACGTTTGAGAAGCCCATGCCTGCGACATACTGACCGAGTGCCATGCCTTCCCTGCCTTCCGGTGTGTTATCAACGGCACCGCGCAGAGAGCGGGAAATGATTTCGATAGCCTTTAAGTGGAACATATCGGATAATTCCCATGCACCGGCAGTAATATAACCTTCAATGGCATGTGTGAGGGCATCCATACCGGTTGCGGCAGTTAAGCCCTTTGGCATAGAAGACATCATATCCGGATCAATAAAGGCAACAACCGGAATGTCATGTGGGTCTACGCACACCATTTTACGGTTCTTTTCTGCATCAGTAATAACATAGTTAATCGTAACTTCGGCAGCAGTACCGGCAGTCGTAGGAACTGCAAAAATAGGAACAGCCTTATTTTTTGTATCAGCAACGCCCTCTAAGCTGCGTACATCAGCAAATTCAGGGTTTTTAATGATAATACCGATGGCTTTAGCTGTATCCATAGAAGAACCGCCGCCGATTGCTATGATATAATCAGCGCCGGAAGCTTTGAATGCTTCTACACCGGTCTGTACATTTTCAATCGTTGGATTCGGTTTAATGTTAGAGTACAATTCATAAGGCAGTCCGGCGCCGTCTAATACGTCCAATACCTTTTTTGTAACACCGAATTTTACCAAATCCGGGTCAGAGCATACAAAAGCTTTTTTAAAAGAACGTCCTTTTGCTTCATCTACAATGCTTTTGATTGCACCTGCACCATGATAAGAAGTTTCGTTGAGAATAAATCTGTTTGCCATAATAAAGTCCTCTCTTTCTGTTAAAACTTATATAACATCCTTTTGCTTTTAAGAAATGCAGTTTCAGGCACTGCATTTTGCAACAAAGTCATCGTGAAACTGTTTGTAAGGACAAGGACGTCCGAAGAAGAAGCCCTGACTGTAGTCGGGACCGACCTGTTGGAGGCGGATACGTTCTTCTTCTGTTTCAATGCCCTCTACACAAAGTTTCAAATCCAGATGATGTACCATGTCGCTCATTAAAGACAAGAGGTTGTAATCATATTCATTTGACAGTGCCTTTGCAGTAAAGGAACGGTCAATTTTAATAATGTCCGGTTTTAATTCATACAGATAATGAAAATTAGAATAACCGGTACCAAAATCATCTAATGCAAGACGGATGCCTTCGGATTTTAAAGAACCCCACAGGCTTGTAAAGCGCGGGTCGGATTCCAGCAGTCCGCTTTCTGTTAATTCAATTACGACATTAGCCGGGTTGACTTCAAATTCTTCAATGGCAGCAGCAATTTCACTGATAATGTCACTTTTCATAATTTGAATATAAGAAACATTAATGCTGATCTGAAAATTTGGAATTACCCGCTGGATTTTTTTACCGCAGGCAAGTGCCTGACGCATAATCCATCGTCCTGCCGGAATAATCAGCCCGGTTTCTTCCAGAATCGGAATAAATTCGGCAGGGGAAATCATGCCAAGTTCTGCACAGTGGAAACGCATTAAGGTTTCAGCACCGTACAAAGTGTTGTCTTCAGCGTGAAACAGTGGCTGAAAGTAAGCTTCAAAACCTTCAAAGTGATTTAAAATAGACTGGCGCAGAATTTTTGTAATCTGTTTTTTACGCAGAAAATTTTCATAATCCTTTGAAGTGAAAATATTGTAACGGTTTTTGCCGTTGCGTTTTGCTTCATTTAAGGCAAATTCTGAAATCTTCATAATATTGGAATAAGACTTTTCCCAGACATCTGCACAATTTAAAATGCCGCCGGAAATTGTAAATACAACTTCATAGTGGTTATCTTCCACAAACTGCTGGAGCTGCTGGCGGATCCGTACATACAAAGCGCAGGCTTCATCGACAGTGCCACCCATAAAATCCACAATGACAAATTCATCTGCGACAATCCGGTAGAGCATCTGACCGGGTTTGATACAGGAAGAAATGCACTGTGCGGTCTTTTTTAAGACCATATCGCCGTATTCTGTACCGAATTTTTCATTAATTTCCTTAAAATCATCAAGACCGAGCCGTAACAGATATCCGGATGGAAAGGCTGCATAATAATCCTCCAGATAAGAGCGGAGACTGGATTCGCCTAAAAGACCGCTGACATCATCGGCTTTTTGTCTGCCTCCGATTTCATTAATACAGCCAATCATATAGTGCGGAACATTCTTTTCATGTACAATATATCCACGGCAGTTAATCCATACAGGCTGCCCTTTTTTATCAATCCAGCGGTACTGCATATTGTGAAAATCTTTCCTGCCTGCAATCAAATCATTCAAATCGGTCTGTAATGCTGCAAGGTCAGGGGCATAGACAAAATGCCGGTGATTTTCAATGACATTATGAAAAGCAGTTCCCGGAAGCGGAAAACGTTCCGCTGCGTGAGGGGAAATATAATAATAGTCATTTGTAAAATCATATACGTATAAATGATCATCAATGCAGGGGTTTAATAAATCAATGACTGTACAAATTTGTTCAACAGTCATGTCAGGCGATGAATGTTCCATAATAAGCGGCCTCCCTATAGCTAAGCTGGTATAGTTTTATAAATGTCTTTACTAAAGATGATTATATGCTATATTGTTAGACAATGCAATGAGAAAAAGGGACTTTTTTGTTAAAATAGACTGAAAAATGTTGAATAAATAGAAATTTACATCACTTTTACATAAAGCACACATAAGTAAAAAGTGTGTAAATTTAAAAAATTAAAAATACATTAAAACAAATAAAAAATGGAATAATGGGTTGAAGTTTAAAACGAAATCTAGTATCTTATTATAAATAAGAAGTTATTAACAGGCATACAAAATCAGGAGGAACATTATTTATGAAATTCAGTGGACTGACAGACCGGGAAGTTGAACATTCCAGACAGCAGTATGGGTCAAATGCAATACCGGATTCACAACCAACGACATTTTGGGAAGCGTTTAAAGAGACTTTTGGCGACCCGATGATTCGGATTCTGCTGATTATCGCAGGATTGATGATTGTTATGTGGGTACTTGGATATGCAGATATTTATGAGCCTGCGGGAACGATTGTGGCAGTATTAATTGTAGCATTTGTTTCGGCAAAGACCAGTGTAGCAAGTGATACAAAGTACAGGGAATTAAAAGGCAGTACAAAAAAGGATCAGTGTAAGGTCTACAGAAATGGTGTTATTACAGTACTTGATGTTGAAGACGTGGTTGTGGGTGACAAGATTCTTTTGCAGTCCGGGGATAAGATTCCTGCAGACGGGGTGCTGCTGTCCGGCAGTCTGCGTGTAGATAATTCTGCATTAAACGGAGAAGCGGAGGAATGTAAAAAAGAGGCAGCAGATGGCAGCACTGCATTTCCGGAGGACATTACAGGCGATACATTTGTCGATGAACATTCACTGTTTCGCGGTGCGGTCGTATTTGATGGCGAAGGAGTGTTGGATGTCCGCAAAGTCGGCTTAAAGACAATGATGGGGAAAATGGCAGAGGAAATGCAGGAGGATGAACCGGATTCTCCGTTAAAGGTCAAGCTTGGAAAGCTGGCAAATCAGATTTCGCGCTTCGGTTATATTGGCGCAGTTGTCATTGCAGTGCTTTATCTGGTACATTTTATAATTCTTGCAGGCGGGGCGTCTGCATTTTTTGCAATGGGATTTGAAGCGGTGTTTACAAAAATTGTAGAAGCCGTTTCGCTGGCAGTTGTTATTATTGTATGTGCCGTGCCGGAAGGTCTGCCATTGATGATTTCACTGGTACTGATGCAGAATACCAGTAAAATGTTAGACCATAATGTATTGGTAAGAAAAGCTGAAGGGATTGAAACAGCAGGGTCTTTAAATATTCTGTTTAGTGATAAGACAGGGACAATTACAAAGGGAAGTCTTGAAGTCGTGGAATTTTTCACGGCGGACGGAAAAACCATTCCAATAGATGAATTGAGCCGTCACAGTAAGGTAAAAGGCTACGTAGACCTTGCAATCGGCAAAAATACACAGGCAATGTTTGACAGCCGTCATCAGGTTATCGGCGGTAATGCGACCGATCAGGCGCTGATGAAATTTATCGGTGAAAATACATTCCGCGCATTTCAGGAAGATAAGGATTGTCAGGTAACGGCATTTCAGGGCTTTAATTCCAAAAATAAATTCAGCCAGGCAAGAGTGGAAAGCTTCGGCAAGACTTTTTATAAGGGTGCACCGGAGCGTCTGCTTGCAAAGGCAGAAAAGTATCTGGATGCAGAAGGCACGGTTTGTCCGTTAGATCATGCCGCATTAAATGCAAAAATCGATGAATTGGCAGCAAAAGCAATGCGTGTACTGGCATTTGGGTATTCCGGGCGTGAACTCAAAGAAAATGAAATTCAGGATGATGTTGTTCTGATTGGCCTGGTGGGAATCCGCGATGATGTAAGAAGTGAGGCAAAAGAGGCTATCCGGGAAGTACAGGAAGCCGGTATACAGGTTGTCATGATTACAGGCGACAGGCTGGAAACGGCAGTCGCCATTGCAAAAGATGCGGGACTTTTACAAAATCCGGAAGATAAGGCAATTTCATCTGCACAGTTAAATAAAATGTCTGACGAAGAAGTGAAGCGTATGATTCCACATATCCGCGTAATTGCCCGTGCACTGCCAACAGATAAATCCAGAATGGTGCGGCTGTGTCAGGAAATGAATCTTGTTGTCGGCATGACGGGGGACGGTGTCAATGACTCTCCGGCGTTAAAGCGGGCAGATGTCGGCTTTGCCATGGGAAGTGGTACAGAAGCTGCCAAAGAAGCCGGAAAAATTGTAATATTAGATGACAATTTCAAATCTATTAAGGATGCCATCTGGTATGGAAGAACAATTTATCACAATATTTTAAAGTTCTGCCGTTTTCAGCTTGTGATTAATATGGCGGCGGTGATTATCAGTGCCGTTGCTCCATTTTTTGGAGTAGAAGAGCCGTTAAAGGTGACACATCTTTTGTTTGTCAACCTTGTTATGGACGGACTGGGGGCGATGATGCTCGGAAATGAACCGGCGCTTGAAAAATATTTAAAGGAAAAACCGCGCCGCCGAGATGAAAGTATTGTCAGCCCACAGATGATGATACAAATCGGAGTAATGGGAGTATGGTTGGTTGTTATCAGTTTCTTATATTTAAAACTGCCGTTTTTTAAGCAGTTATTTGCAGTAGACGGACAGTATAATGTGTTGGCACAGCAGCAGCATTTAACAGGATATTTTGTATTGTTTATACTTAGTGCGTTATTTAATGGATTTAATGTCCGTGATGACGGTTTTGGAATATTTAAACGATTAAAGGAAAATCCCGATTTCTTAAAGGTTTTCTTTATCATTATTGCGGTTCAGGCATGCATCGTCAATGCAAAAAGAGTACCATTTGTGGTATTTGACTGGATTGGCAGTATGTTTAGCTGTGTACCGTTTAGCATGAAAGGCTGGATTGTGGTTGCTCTGCTTGCAATGACCATGATACCGGTAGATTTGCTCCGGAAATGTATTCAGAATACAAAGAACAGATAAAATTAAGAAAAAATGGCGGAAAGTCCGGAAAATAAAAATAGTGAAAACACACTGTTTATGCGGCTTTCCGCCGTTTTTTTAACAATAAGAGGAAATAAAAAAAGAAAAAAATCAAAAAAAGTTGAAAAATGGTGTTGACAAATACCAGACCGGGTGCTATTATAATCAAGTCGCCGCGAGCGAGGGCAACAAAAACAGCCCACAGCGGTAAC